>Ga0115570_10000077_pt1 | contig 70391 bp, 63 predicted proteins | sample COGITO_mtgs_1205_3_FD_87294 | JGI IMG/M metagenome (GOLD analysis project Ga0115570, IMG submission 87294) | Pelagic marine microbial communities from North Sea - COGITO_mtgs_120524 | ecosystem: Environmental > Aquatic > Marine > Epipelagic | place: Germany:Helgoland, sampling site Kabeltonne... | reverse complement strand
CTACTGAAGTATTTCTTATTTGTTCTTTTTAACTAAATATTCTGGCCAATATTTCATGTCGATTGGTACTTTAGTCAATTCTTTATTATTTTTCATAGCATCGCTTAGTTGGTCAACCTTTTGATCATCTATCCACCAATAATAGAAGGCATCCCAGAACTCTCCAACATAACGTGACAACATCCATTCAGGATAACTAAATTTATCCCACCACATCATTCTAGAATAATTCCTAGCAATACTAAAAGCTATTGGATGAACCTCTCCAAAAATTCCATCGATTTCTTGTATAATTTCAATTCTTCTTTTCTGATCAAAACAAATATCATATTCATCCAAAAGCTTATCTACTCTATCACTTTTAAAACCCCAGACATTATTATTGTCATTTTGATCAGCTAATTCTGATCGAAGCGAACCTTCCGGATTTGGAAAAATCAATCCAGAATATGCCAATACACATATATTAAAGTTTCGAGCATTAATATTTTTAATCATTGTATTGTAGTCCATAAATTTGATTTGCATATCTATACCATATTCTTTCATCATTTGTTGTACTGGTGTAACCATGTAAGCACTAGTTTTTTGAATTGCTATTTCAAATGAAAGTATCCTTCCAGTCTCTTCTTGTACTAACCAACCATCATCGTTTCTTTCTGTATAGCCAGATTCTTTTAATAATTGGATTGCTTTTTCGGGGTTGTATTTAAAAGGATTATTGTTGGGATTCTCATAAACGGTTCCAGAATATAATGAATTCATCATTCCATATTCATTATAGTACATTTCCTTATTCATTTTTTCCCTATCATAAAGATAGCAGAAAGCATATCGTACATTTTTATCATCAAAAGGCCATTTCCTCATATTAAAATAATAACCTGAAGTTCCGGCTGGTTTTTCTGAAAAAATCCTTTGCTTTTTCATCCAACCTTTTTGTGTTGATTCAAAATCTGTTTCTTCAATCCAACGCCTAGATCTATTAACATTGAATAAATCTTGCTCACCTTTCTTAAATTTTTCGTACTGAAGTGCATCGTTGTCTTTGACAGCAGAAACTTTAATCTTGTTAAAATTATATTTGTATCTGTTGAATGGACTTTCAGAAGCCCAATAATCAGTCCTTCTCTCAAAGGTGTAAGACTCTTGATTTTTAATGTTTTTTTCCTCAATTATGTATGGTCCTGTGCCTGGAATTACGGAGAAGGCATATTCTTCAAGGAATGCTGTTCCATCTAAGTCTTTTAATATATGATTTGGGTGAAGAGGCATTGATGCAAAATATAAAAAATTCCTCCAACTAATTGAATTAGCTTTAACTGATACAATGTATTTTGATTCAGCTACAGGTCTTTCAAATTTACCATATGTCATCTGTTCAGAGGGTGAAAGTATCGTTTCATCCATTCTCAAATCCCAAGTTGCAATAACATCAGCAGCGGTAACAGGATTTCCATCCCACCATCTTGCATCTGGATTAATTCGAAATTTAAACTGCATCTTATCCTCTGAGATAAACCAGTGTGAGGCAAGACTCGGTATGAAATCTAATGTTATAGGATGCTGAGAAAGCAACCCTTCATAGCAAAGAGATGCAATTGTTCTTGAATTCAAAACTTGGCTTGAGTTTTGTCCAATAATTCTCATCGTTCTTGGGAAAAGTGAATGAATATAGTTTAGAGTTCCACCTTTTGTTGCGCTAGGATCTCCAAAATAAGTTTTATCTACAGCCTCACTCCAATCATATGTAGTATATCCTAGTTTAGAATATATATTTTCGAAACCATAGCCACCTAATTCTGCAGGAACGCCTAGATCTTTTTTGAAAACTTCCTTACTTTGAGATTTTATTTTTTTTGATGAGTTATCATTACTCCCACAACTAATAATAAAGGCCAAAACTATAAAGGTACTAATTAAGTTTTTAGTCATTTTTCCTCGAAAAAGGTTTAAAGATTTTTAAAATAAAGGTTAAAATATATAATGAAATAATATGATAAATAGTGATAAAATTTTTATTAACCAGGCTTCGTTGCAATAACTTGACCTACAAAATAATAAGCAAAAGAAACAAAAACACACATTGCATGCGTAGAAGACCATGATTGCATTTTCTTAGCCTTTTCATAATCTCTTTGCCAATCATTATATATCATTCGTTCAATTTTTTCTTTGTCTCCTAACCTCTCGCAATCTTCTACTATTTTTTTAAACTTTATAAGATCTCTTATAGGAATAGCTTTGATTCCTTTTTCTTCAGCTAGAAGGATAAGAGGGTGCTCACATGGTGTTGATTGAGCCAAATTATTTTTTTGACTGTAAATAAAGTTAAAGATAAATAATACTAAAAGTAATATTCTCATCTAATCCCATAAACAAATTTCATAGAGAATATCGGCAGATCATCTATCTTCATTTTGGGACCATTTACTTTCTGTCTCTGTACTCTCCAGCTTTCTTCATTATAAAAGTTATTCATGAATCCACCTTTAATATCAATTGCCAATCTCGATGACAAATAATATCTTAGACCTAGCATACTTGAGTAACCAAGCCAATCATTTAACATGGCATCGGTTGCACCCATATCATTCAACTGATCACTGTCACCTCCAAAACTCGTAATAACATGATCCCAGTCTTCTTCTTTATCTCCCGGAGTAGTATCAATTTCAATTCTTCCTCTTCCCCAAATTGGCGCTAATGTAAAGTTCATTTCGATTTTAGGTTTCCATCTAAAGTACGTTTCAATGGGAAACATTCTATATTTAATAGAACGAGAATATGCCGCTTTCGATTCGGGCAGTAATACATTTTTCCCAATTTCAAATGACGTAAAAGAATTATAGCCCACTCTAGCATTATTAAAAAACTCGTAGTAAAAACCCCAATTAACTAACATATTGCGGTTAAATAGACTTTTTGTTGGAAATTGAACACCTTCATTTTGATCAAATCCTGTCAAGATCGGTTCATAAAAGCCCATACCCATATCGATACTCAATTTTGGTTGAGCATTTGTAAATGATCCAAATGCTACAGTACACATTATTATAAATACTTGAATTTGACTCTTCATAATCGGGTGGTAATTTAAGACCTATGAAACAAAACTGGTGCATAATCCTTTTATCTTTTTCTATATTACTAAGTAAAAATAAAAATTTAGATGTAAATCATATGTTTGTTCAATATGATGGACTAACAACTGAGTGTTTTATTGATTCTATGGATACTAATTTGCTTTATTTTGTTCCAAAAGATTCAGTTGATCAAAAGACCGTAAACCTCAAGGAGGTATATTATGCTTACAATGATTTTGATCGAGTATTTTATTATAGTTGGAGCTTTAATGAAAATTTAAATAGAATACAAAATACAACGGGAAAAGTTTACACTATATCGGGAGATACTATAGATTATATTGATATTAAGTTTAACAAAGATATGATTAATCCTGAGGCTTTTATTAAAATAAATGTTAATAAATCAACCTACGTAAATATGTTATCCATTGAACGTATTGAAACAGATTTTTCCATTCTGAAGCACTCGGTTAAAAGAGGATTTCATTATTCATATTATCCATTTTTAATTTTGACTTCATTAGATTTGTTTTTAAAGTGGGACTCCAAAAGGCGATATGTGCCTCAAATTTGGGATAATTATAATGATTTATTTCCTGGTATTGCAACAATTGGTTTACAAAAAACTGGAGTAACCTATCAGTCTTTTACATCGGTTATTCCATCTTCGGTAATTATTTCAATGTTATATGACTACAAAAAAAGAAAAAATATTTTCCATTTCACTCCAACCTTCAAACAGAAAACATTTGATCGAGAAATGAAAATATTTTCATTTAAACAAGTGTTGAAAGAGTTTTATCAAAAAATACTCTATAAAATAAAAAAATAGTTTATCCAAAAATGACCATGATTAAGTAATGTATAAAAAATTTAGTAAATTCATAATATGAGCACCATAATCAAAAATATAATAGTTAGCTTAAACTTGATAATCTTTTTATCTATTTCATGCACTGATGACCCGTATGAAATTCCTGAACCGGATACAACCCCACCTCAAGCACTAGTGATTTACCCCATTGATGGAGAACCCGTTTCTGGAATTATTACTATTGAAGCACGTGCCAATGATAATGAAAAAGTAACAGAAGTTTCATTTTATATAAATCAAGAATTTGTTGGAAAAGATACAACTACAAAAAATGATATAGCCACTTATGATTGGAATACTAGTATATCAGAGCTAAATAATGATGGAACCCTCGTAAAGAAGTATACCGATGATGAATTTCATTTTATATCAGTTATAGCAACTGATTTGAGTGATAATAAATACTCTTCTGTACCTATCAGAAGTTTTGTTGACAATATTGATAGTGAACCCCCTAGTGCATTTTTTCTTACTCCATTTTCAGGACAATATATCACAGGTATTACGGATATAACGGTTGTTGCAACCGATAATGTTGGGATACAATTTGTAAGTTATTTTATAAATAATGTGCTTCAAGAATACGTTCTACCAGTTGAGAATTCTTCAACATTTGAATTTCCATGGAATACAACTCTCGTTCAAAGCGGTGCATACTATTCATTATACGCCAATGTTCGAGATATTAATAATAATGTAACTATTATTCCTCCTATCAGTGTTTATGTAGATAATGGAGCTCAAATAGATATAACCCCACCAAATGGAGCAATTGTTAGTCCACCTGCAGGAATAAGTGTTAGTGGTGAAGTTCAAATTATTGTAAGTGCTTCTGATAACAGGGCAATGGGAGAAGTTCTTCTTTCTATAAACGAAGATTTTGTCTCTACCATAGAGAATGATCCTTTTACGTATATCTGGGATACTTTAGATGAAGAAGAAGACTCTGAGCACTCGATCAGTGTAATTCTTAGAGATTTAGCGGGTAATGAAACACCTTTAAATCCCATAACTGTATTTGTAGATAATAATCCAACTAGTGATATATCTCCTCCCAACATTATGATCATGGATCCTGTTTCAGGGCAAAAAATATCTGGAATTGTACCTATTGAAGTAGATGCATATGATGAATCAGGAATTAGTCATATTGATTATTATATAAATGGAATTCTTGAAGCAACTGATAGTATTTCACCTTATGCCTTTGAATGGGACACAAATGAATTTCTTGATGATGAAGAACATATTATTTTTGTAATCGGGTTTGATAATGAAGGCAATTCAACCTACCATCAGCCCATTACAGTCATTGTTGATAATGATGATAATATTCCTCCAAGTGGTCAGTTTCAAAATCCGATCCCAGGGCAAACGTTAGATGGCTTCATTGCAATTCAGATAGCGGCTACTGATAACGAGGAAGTTGGCAACATAGAATTAGCAATTAATGGAATTCCTCGAGATACTCTTCAGTTTAGTCCATATTCCTACAGCTGGAATACTCAACTTGAGAATGAAGATCAGTATAGTGTTTTAAGCGCCATAGTGACAGATGATTTTGGTAATCAATTCCCCATACCTCCTATTAGCGTTTTCATTGATAATGAGGTTAATGATTTAGCTCCTCCCACGGGGACAATTTCAAACCCGCTATCTGGTCAAACCGTTAGCGGCATTGTTAATTTTACAGTGCTAGCTCAAGATGATTCTGGAATAAGCGAAGTTGTTTTTTATATTGATGGTCTTCAATCTTTTACTGGTACTAGCGAGCCTTATATTTTTGAATGGGATACAACAATTATAGACAATAATTCTCAACATACATTATCAGCTACTGTGACTGATAATGTAGGGCAAAGTATTCTATTGCAACCTATTTTAATATCCATAACCAATTGATTATGAGACATTTAAAACTCATTACTTTTTCATTTTTCATTTTTTTCACAAATTGTGAAGGCCCACTTTTTGATGTACCTAATGACAAAGATACAATACCTCCAACTCTTACCATCACATATCCTGCAGACCAATCTGTTCTTTCTGATACGGTGCTAATTACTGCATATGCATTTGATAATGTCGAACTAGATACTGTACAAATTTATTTGAATGATTCTATCATTCATTCGAGTAAAGAAGGTCCATTTTTATATAAATGGACGACAAATAATTTTGGAGAAGATATTTCTCATACTATTCGTGCAAAAGCAATTGATATTCAAGGAAATGTGAATTTTACTAATACAATTAGTGTAATAGTAGATAACCTTGATAATTCACCTCCAAAAGGAGCAATAGTTTTTCCATTTACCGGACAAACTCTTAGTGGTGAAATTACTATTATTATTGAAGCAACAGATAATGAAGAAGTTTCTTCAGTTATTTTATATCTTGATGGTAACGAAGTCCAAACTTTTACAGAGCCACCCTACCGTTATATTTGGAATACTGTTGGACAAATTGATGATATTATTTACACAATACATGCACATGTTGTTGATAACAACTCTAACCAAACAACACTTGGACCTATAAACATAACAATCGACAATGAAGAGCCGACAGATAATATTTCACCAACTGGTACAATAATTAGTCCTTCATCAGGCTCTTCAGTATCTGGATCTATAGATATCAGTATAAATGCTATCGATAATATAGGTGTAGATTTTGTCGACATAATAATAGATGGTTCATTAGCTTTTACTGATTCTATGGCACCATATTATTACGAATGGAACACTCTGAATGAAATTGAAGATGCTCAACATATAATAAATGTAAATATTTATGATATTTCAGGTAATACAACAACTCTTTTTCCCGTCAGTGTTTTTGTCAATAATACAATAGACCCTGACAATATTTCACCATCAATAATAATTACAGAACCAGCTTCAAATCAAACTTTATCAGGTGTTGTTACAATTAAAACTTTAGCTACTGATAACCTTGGAATAGATAAAGTCGAATTCTATCATAATTATGTATTAGTACATACTCAAAATGAAAGTCCTTATGATTATGATTGGAACACATTAACATATGATGATGAGACTCAACACACTTGGTATGCTAAAGCATATGATACAAGTGAAAACATAGATCAGACACAGCCAATATCAGTTAATATTGATAACGAAGATAACATACCTCCAACTGGTTATATTACATATCCATTTGCGGGTCAAAACGTTGAAGGTGAGATACAAATTCAATTATCTACAAATGATAATACTGGCGTTGAAGAAGCTGATTTTTACATCAACGGTTCACTAGTATTCACTGATAATGAAGATCCATTCACTTATACCTGGAACACGCTACTTGAAGAAGAAAATCAAGAGTGTATTCTTTTTGCCTCCATTTCGGATATTGAAGGCAATCGAACTGACCTAAGTCCAATAGTAGTAATGGTAAATAACGATGATATAATTGAAAATGATCAAATTCCTCCATTTGCATCAATTATTACACCCTTGGCTAGTCAAAGTGTTAGTGATACTGTGATCATTACAGGTTTCGCAACTGATAATGTTTCTGTTCAAGAAGTAGAATATTTTATTGATGGTGTTTTATTTGAGACGTTTATTGATACTCCATATACTATTAAATGGAACACTTATATTTATCCAAACAATTCAAATCATACTATAACTATGGTTGCACGAGACCCAACCGGAAATGAGTTTATTTCACAAACGGTTTATGTTACTATTCAAAATGAATTTGATGGGGTTGTCTCCAATGTCAGTTTAACAAGAGCGGTTGAATCTATCACTCTTAGCTGGGATGCACCATTTAATGCTGAGTCATACAAAATATACCGTGATGGATCCTTTTTAAATGAAGTAGATGAGCAATCATTTACAAATAACATAAATGGTGGTGTTGAGTATTGTTTTCAAATATCCGCAGTTAATTTATTTAATATTGAAGGTGAAAGGTCAGATTCATTATGTGGTATTCCAGTATTACCCCCACCCTCTTCTTTAAACTCTATTTTGAATTATGATAATATAGTTTTATCATGGCCAGCAATTGATAATGCTGTGGGATACGAACTCAAAAAAAATAATACTGTTTTATGGTCCGGTGATAGTTATACTTATACAGATAATGATATTGAATTTTCTACGACATACAATTATAGTATAAATGGTTTTGATTTTTTAGATAGTAGTGGAGCTATTTCTGAAATTATAACAATAAATACGCTCCCTCAAATTTTACCACCTATACTTGCTAGTTCTGTATCCGGAACAATAATGACTCTTAATTGGACTTCTATTGAAAGCGCTGAATCTTATAGAATCTACAAAAATAATTCTTTTTTAGCTGAGGTTTCTGGACTGACACTAGAGGCCGATCTCTCTATTGATATTGAAGCCTGTTTCAAGATAACGTCTATAAATATTTTAGGAACTGAAAGTTCTTTTTCAAATGAAGAGTGCGGTACAGGATCTTAAGGAAATAGCTCCGTACCTAAACAACTTTTTAAAGTGTGAATTAAACCAATATCATTATAAAGTTCAGATGCAAAGCTAATTTTTCCTTCCTCGGGGTCTTCTAAGTTTATACTGTAATATTCAGGTGCAATTGTATTCGAATATGTCAAGGTATCATTCAAAATGAGGCTATCATTTGATGGTATTAAAATTTTAAGAGTTAGATACATCCAACCATTTGAATTCCAAGTAGTTGTATCTAATTGAATACTTGGGAAGTCCATTATTCTGAGTGTATCATTGATAAATTCACTTTGTAAATTCAATTGAAAGGATTCTTCTGTTTGGTAAGTAATCGAGTTTATGCAAAGTTCTGTAGAATCAGATCCAGAAAGCAACCAATTACCTCCTGGTTTGAAGCATTTAATAAATATGGAATCTGAAAATTCTCCAATGTTAGTTGAATAATCTTTTGCACGAACTTTATATCCGAAGCTTTCCATCCAAGTAATTGATGTGTCACTAAATAAAGTGTTTGGTTCAAGGACTAAGCCCAATGAGTCAAAAGACAAACCATTATCCTTGGATTTAAAAATATGATATTCTTTAACATCATCATTTAATGGTGCTTCCCAAGCGATATTAATTCGCGCGATAGGTTCAGACATGGTAAAATATCCACGTACTTGAATAGGTGCGAGTGGAGGGCTTTCATCTAGATCACATCCAGGTAACAATATGATTAGTGATATCAATATACTTTGCTTCATATCATAGATTAGGGATATTAATTAAATAAAAAAAGCCTCTCTTTAGAGGCTTTTTTTTCGAGCGAGAGACGAGATTCGAACTCGCGACCCCCACCTTGGCAAGGTGATGCTCTACCAGCTGAGCTACTCTCGCAATTAAATATTACTTATTGATTAATGCTTATAAAATTATGATTTGATATCTACTTAGACAATGGTGATTTTGGAAAAAATTCAAATATTCTAACCTTGTTGGAGTAAATCATAAAACAGATAAATAGTAATGTGAAGTTTTCAGCAAGCTTTTGAAGTCCAATCATTTCACCTTCTTTTAATCCGCACCCACATTCTATGTTAAATCCTCTTAGCATTGCTTGAATAACTAAAAAATTAAACATTATTAATAGAACACCACTTATGAGTACAGAACCATCAATCATTATTCCCAAGATTAAACCTAATCCAATAAATAACTCAATCCAGGGCAGAACTATTGCAACTGTATTTTCTAAACCAAATGGAATAAAATGATAGTTAGAAATATCTCTTGAAAACTGTTGTGGATCTAAAAGTTTATCATAACTAGCAATTATAAATACCATGCCAGTGAGAATTCTCATGGATAGGATTATATATGGATTAACTTTATTCATATGTTTGAATTTTTCTTCCAGACTCAGTCCAGAGTTTCCATCCTCCTGAGAAGACAAGTATATTAGTAAATCCAAAATCTTGTAGTTCATAAGCAAGGTCTTCACTCGATCCGCAGTCATCATCACTGCAATAAATAATAAATGGAGAGTCAAAACCAATTCGACTTTCTATTTGGGTACTTAAACTATCAATATCATCACTATAAATTGATCCAGGTATTATACCATCATACAAATATTCTTCTGACCTTGCATCGACAAAAAGAGTATTCTCCTCGTGAAACTTAATTGCCATAGAAATATCAATTTCTCTTATTCCAGAAGCATTAGAGGAGTTTGAAAGATCCGTATAACTATTAATTTTTTCAATTGGGGTAGCGATTAAGGATAAACCATCACTATTAAAAAGATTAAAAATAAGAGATATAGCAGAAGGAATAAATATTAAAAAAATTAGCTGATTTTTTAAATTCATAAGGCTCGAAATTTTAATGATTATGCCCATCATGACTAGAATGGTCATGGGGTGTCTTCTTTACTTGATTTTTCAAAATATTTTTATTTTTAGATTTTGGTTTTAATAAAGCACAGGTTTCAATTGAACTATTAACGAAATTCAACATTTCTGGGTCATCTTTTATTTTTCTACTAAGACCTATAGTTTTGTATTTTAATTTATTTACTGAATTTTCTATTAAGTTTTTTGATATAAGTTCATCTTTTTTATAACCTTCAATAAGTTTCAGTACGTTAGATTGATCTGCATAGAGATCCACCAAAGTTTTTGAAGGATCTTTCTTTTGCAGTCGCTCAAACCTTTTACTGATTTGTTTTAGTTTTTTTTCTTCTGCAGAAACATCAATAAATGGTTTATTTTTATCTTTTAGTTCTATGTCTAATGTCACAAGATATTTACCCTGCTTTCCACAAGAGTAGACTTGAGGTCCATTTTTTTCTTGTGGTGTATTTGCTCGAGTCATATTTGTACTTCCACTAGTCACAATAAAATCAGCATTTGGAAAGTCAGTAGCAAGACTAGATTGCTTACCTCTATCACAATTTACTAAAAGCACAACAATATCTACTTTTTTTGAAATTAGATCAATGTACTTATTTCCAGCTTCAATATAGTCATCAGCTAAAATTTGTTTTGAAGTATCAGGTAAATTATCTGTTACACCAATCACACCAATTTCGAGACCATCTTTTTGAAACGTCACATAAGGTTTAAGAAGAAGTTCTTCTGTTTTGGAGTCTTTTAAATTTGATGAAATAAAAGGAATATCAGTTCTTTCCTCTATATCTCTGAAAAATTTGAGCCCATTTAATAATTCATAATGCCCTGTATTGATTGCATCACATCCTATTCTATCATATCCATCAATGATTGATTTTGCTCTGAACATTTCAGATTTTCTATTAACGTCATTAATATTAGATGAACTGAAAAAGATGTCTCCAGCATCTAAAATAAGAGGGTCTATTCCATTTTCTTTTATTTCATTAATTTTTACAATTCGTCTAGACAGACCGCCTAGAGGATTTTTTTTTCATCCGCAAGGGTCTAATTGACCATGAACACTCCCTGATAGTACCATTGTAAATGATCCTGCAGAAGTTTCAGTACAAGACCAAAATGATAAATAAATAAATAAATAAATAATTGAATTTTTAAAATTTGCTGAAATCATCTAACCACCACTTAATTTGACATTATAATTTTTATCAGTTAATATTTTTTTTATTATTTCTCTTTTATTTCCTTGAATCAAAATTTCTTTATTTTTAACCGTTCCTCCTACGCCATATATTTTTTTTAATTCTTTACATAGAAGGCTCAAGGAACTTGAAGATTCTGCAAGTCCTTTAATTACAGTGAGAATTTTACCGCCACTTTTTCGCTCAAGGTGTAGACGGATATTTTGTTCAGAAGGTTTAATATCTGTTTCAAATTCTTGTGTAAACTTTTCGATTCCAATCGAATCCGTAGAGTAAACAATTTTTCTATTATTTTTTTTTGTATACGTTTTCATAAAAAACAAATATTTAGCATATTATGTATCACTAAAAATACTAAACTTTCTAACTTATCTAATAATTTTTTCCTTAAATAAGATGGAAATATAATCATCAGTAGTCGCAAAAATAAAACACCTCTATTTTGCAGATTTTCTATTTTATGTTTATTTATTAAATTTTAATACATTAAGGTAGAAATAAATTATTCTTGTTAAACCATTATCAAATGTTGTCTAAAATTTTTATGTTAAAATATTTTCTTTTATTATTTACTACCAATTTAATTTTGATGGCTCAGCCTGAGAGTAAAGTAGATTTCAATCTACAAAACTTCAGACTTTACTTTGATAATTTACAAAGCTCATGGAACCCAGATCAAAATAAGTTGGATATTCATTTTCTTTCAATTCAGGATTATTCTATCGGCTTTTCTAAAATTGATATAAAAAATAAATATAAGTCAGAAGGTTATATTTCAGAGATTCAAATCATTGGTCCAGAATTAGTTCTTAATAATCTTGAATATAATTCAAAGCTAAATACTAAAAACTGGATAATTGAAGAAAAAATTAAAATGTTTAAAAACCGAGAATCCATACCTAAAGATGGAATTAATAAAATAGTTTCAGCAACTGAATTATACTTTATTGATTATAAATTATTTCCAGAGAACCTCAATGAACTCGATATCAAAAAATATATCGACTTAAACAAACATCCTTTTAATAAAAGTAATTGGGTATATAGTCTTAATCTTCCAAAAAATATTTCGGCTAAACCATCATACTTGAACATCGATCCTAACAGTGATTCCATTACCTATAATTGGGAAGAAGAACAATTCCAAAACAGTCCTTTTTTAGACTCACTATTAAGTACGCCAAAAATAGAATGGAATTACGATTTTAAAATCCAAAAAATCACACAATACTTTTCATCAAATGTGAGTTTCTCAGTTAATCCAAAAAATAGCGATTTTAATGTTCAGATAAAAAAAGGTCTTTTTAAGTTAGAAAATTTGAATTTCACTGCTATACCTGGAGTAGAATTAAAAGATAAAATTCATATCAAACTTCCAATTTTAAAATTAGATGTGAATGACTTTATTTTTGAAGGCTCGTTTTCAAATACACCAATTATTCAACAGCTTAAAAGCAACTTTAAAATACGGAATTTTGAAATTAAGATTCCCGAAGACTTAATTAAAGAACCCGAAATTGAAGCAATATTAAAAAAGTTAGGTATTTGGAATAACTCTTTGAAAGTAAGGTTATTTGAAATTGATATTAACTTAATCAACCAACTCACAGGAGATGCAAGCTTAAAATTACATACACCATTTTTGAAAATCTCGATCTTAGCTAATTTTAGTATTAGACAAAATAATAGTCTTAAACCAGTAATTAGACTAAGTGATACCCAAATTATGATTAACCCAATTGCACTGGGAGTGAGGAAATATATTAGAAATTGGGAAAAAGAAAATAATAAAAAACTAAATCGAAAAGGATCTTCGATTATCTTAACTGTTAATGGCGAATTAAATAATCTTTTTATTCAGGGTCTGAATGATTAAAAGAAAAATAAATTAAACTTTTTTTAAAATATTCCTACCATGGTATTCATTAGCGTTAATTCTTTTATGTAGATATTGAAGATTATTTTGGGTCACGGAACCTGCTACAATTATTTCAAATTTCCCTTTGAATTCAATAACTAGCTCCTTAAGTAGGCTTTCTCCTTCCTCTGCAGTATTCTTGCCACCAGAGGTCAAAATACTCTTTACATTCTCTATTTTAGATAATTTCTTTAATTCTTTTTTTATACTAAGTGTTAGATCAATAGCTTTATGAAAAGTAATTGACATTGGATATGCCTCATCTGCAATAATTTTCATAGTTAAAATATTAATTTGATAATTTTCATCTATTGCGCCAAAGACGACTTCTTTAATCCCTAGATTCTTTATTTTTTGGAGATCTTCAAGCATCTTATCTATTTCTTCTTTGTTGTAAAAGAAATTACCCGGTCTGCATCGAATCATTACTTTTAAAGGTACAGTTAGTAACTCAAAAGATTTTTTAATTTCTAAAAAGCTAGGTGTTAAACCACCTTCGTCTAAATTTTTACATAGCTCAATACGATCAGCACCTTCTTTTTGAGCTATTAGTGCTTTGGTAGAACTTTCTACACAAACTTCTTTTAAGATATTTTAATCTCATGGTTTATAATTCTTTTATTAAAATCTCTAATGAGTATGGAAAATAAAACAACCCCAATAGTGTATAGCAATGCTGTAATTAAGAATATTTTATAGTAATTATAATTAAGTAACCTTAACCATTCAAAAATTTTTGCACTAAAAAACCAAGAAGCACTCCATAAACTCGAACTTAATGCACTAATCAGTTCTTGATTTTTTTTTCCTACATAATTCATCATTAATTCATTAGAAGCAGGATGTGCCATATGCATTAATGGTTGTCGTAATACATAAGCTAAAATTGCAACAAGAAGTGCAAATTCATAATCAGCGTATATTTCTGTTAATGCCATTAAAACCAAACACAATATTGCAATACTTTGCACAATTACAATAGTCATCCAATAACCAAACTTTTTTCTTAATAACGGTACGGATAAAGAGAAAATAAAAACTAATATTCCCGTTAAACTACCCATCATACTAAACTGGCTTGAACTAAGATTAAAAACCGAATTAAAAAATAAATTTACGAAAGGGATTGTAAGCCCTGCACCGATTGAAATTAAAATTAATGGTGATATTGCTTTAAAAATCAGATTCCAATCATAATTTTTATGAATATTTAGAAAATTAGATTTTTTAGTATCGAGTGGGTTTTTTTCATCAATTTTAAGAGAAAAATATATTCCACTTAGACCAATAAAGGTTATAATAAGAAGAACTTTTCGTTCATCTAAATAATTTACATCCACAAAAAAAATGTTATTTATCCAACTTGTACCACTAATAACTAAACCTGAAATAATTGTTGATAGACTCCATGTCGCTGCAATTAATGAAAGTGCTTCAGTGCTATTATTTGAATTTGTATGTCTGATGATAAATGGTAACGAGCAGACTCTCATCAACATTATACCCAAGCCCCAAAGTAAGAAAGAAAACTTTATCAATGAGTTTAAATCAAAATGAATTGATTGAATGATTAAGATGCTTGTTAAAGGAACCATTATAGCAGAACTAATAAAAAAAGGTTTTAATTTTTTTCCGCGTATATAGATTCCAAGTGGAAGAGCAAAAACTAAAGCACTCATAAATCTTAATGAATTAAGTGAAGCAATTTCTGGATCAGAAAAACCTTTTTTTCTTAAATAAATATTTAAAATAAGTATAAATGCAACATGAATTAAACTCAAGCTAAACTCTAAAAAGAACAACATGTGAATGTTTTTAGGCAAGTTTTGATAACTTTTTAAGATTTTAAGTAACATTTTATAAACCTTAAAAATATTTTAAATGAAGGATAATAATATATTCTTGATAAAACCTATTAGAACAAAAGCTACCATCGGTGTAAAATCAATTACAGAAGCCTGCAGAGGGATTAAATCTCTTATTGGTTCAAGAATTGTATCCGTAATGCTATAAAGTAGCTTAATAAATTGGTTGTAAGGATCATGATCTATCCAACTTAATACTACTCTTATCATGATTAATAATTGTAATAAGTTGAAAACATTATTAATAATTGAAAATAGTAAAAAATTCATTATTCTTTTATTTTCAATTGGAGCTATTTTTTTTCAATTTTATAATTGATTCAGGATTCATATGCTTTAATAGAAAAACCGGTAATAAACAAAAAAACATCATCAATATATAAATATTACCCGTCGTAAAATATTTTGTTAATGGACCAATTAACTTAGTTCCCAAAACAACTGATAAGTTTGAAATAGCCATATATGAGGTGAACATTGTTGCCGATGCTTTTGACCAAGATAATGCCATCGCTAATGAAAACATCGCAACAGTACCAATTGCAATAAAAGCGGGATAAACAATTAAATATGAAAGTTGAATCCAATATGGAACCTGTTCGTAACCTAAAATTGATACTCCGAATAAACCAGACAGAATTGAAAAACTACCCCATCCCATAAAGAAAATTCTTCTCCTACCATATTTATCTGCTAAGACACCACCCAAAATAGCACCTAAAAACTCTAAAAATGCTCCAGGACCTCCAGATATTTGTGAATATGTAGCTGGGTCCCATCCTAAGGTATTAGTATAAAAAACAGGAAGAATTGCACTATTAACACCTTGATTCACGGCTGAGAATAGAATAAAAAGACCAGCAAAAAAAGCAGGTTTCATTGAAAAAGCCTTCAATAAGTCTTTTAATATAATTAGAGGGTTTCTAACGTTAGATTCTTTTTCAACTTTAACTTGGTTTCCGCTCCAAGGAAACCTTTTTTCATTCTCTCTTTCTTTAATAAATAGTGGAAAAAGTATAATTAAGCCCATAATAAAGGCCTGAGAAAGAATTGCAAATATCAAACCATGAGACGATAGAACTGTTCCCATAACAACAGCTCCAAAACCGGTACCGATTACTTTAGAACCCCACATACTGCCATTAAAAGTGCCCTGCTCCTCAGGTTTTAAGATATCAACAGCAAGAGCATCCGTACTTACATCTTGGAGAGATGCGAAGCAATTATGTAAGAAAAACATCCAACCCAATAAATATAAATTATTAAGCAAGTCTCCAATTAAGCACATCATCAACAAGGTAAGAAGCATACCTATTTGTGCAAAAATTATCCAAGGTCTTCTCCTCCCCATTGCGCGAAAACCAAATGAATCAATTAAAGGACCCCAGAATAATTTAAATGTCCATGGTAAATATGCCATTGCAGCTAATTGACCTGATTCTACCATTGTTAAACCTTTCGAGGCTAAGAAAGAAATAAGTGCTGTGAGCATAAAACCCCATGGAAATCCTTGGGCAAAATATAAAATGCACAATGTTGCTAAACGTAATTTCTTATTTGTAGTTAATGTATACATTTTAATGTTTATAATTTTACCATAAGTTCAAATTATGGTATTTTTTAGTTGAAACTTAATAATTTTTTGTTCTTCAATGGTTGCAAAATTATTGTCCCAATGTTTAAGATTTTTGCGCATCGTTTTATGATATAATTTTGGTAAAAAAATTGCAAGATATAACATTGATAGATATCCAAATGGTAACATCGGTGCTTTGTTAGAATAAGGATCAAGTTCCCAATATTTAAGAGATACTTTTTCATGGTGAGATGAATGCCTAGTGACGTTATATAAATAGAGACTACTGACTCTACTGTTTGAATTCCATGAGTGTCTTTTCTCGACCGGCTTACCCAATTCACGAACAAGGCCATAATGCTCTGTGAAATTTATAACCTCTAAAAAAGCTTTTGCAATAAAAGAACATATAATAAAGCAGAACAAGCTGAAAATCCCTCCAAAAAGGTAAATAATAAGAGAGAGAGCAAGGCTTCTTATATACCCCATAATCATATTATTTTTAAAAGTTATTAAACCTAAGCCTCTTCTCTTTAATTCTTTTAACTCAATATTCCACGCATCGTTATGCTCTTTTATAATAGCATTTAAAACAAATCTATAAATATTTTGGTTTCTTTTTGCTGTGGCAGGATCTTTTTCATAACCTACATTTTTATGATGTCCATGAACATGCTCTATGGCAAAAGTACAATCCCAAGATAATGACAAAAGTAATTTTCCAATAAATTGATCAAATCTATTTTTTTTTCGATGAATAAGCTCGTGGCCCGGGACTGTCCCCATTATACCAGTAAACAAACTTAAAATCATTATAAGGGAAGCTTTATCTAAAATATTTAGAGTAATTTTCATGTGTAACACATCAGTTTTCAAGAGATAGTTTAAAAAATCAGAAAACCAGACAATCTGATTATCACTGAAGATCCAAACAACATTAAACGTGAAAAATAATAAAAGTAGTGAGTTTAAATAAATTGGAAAGTTGAGAAAAAAAGGAAAATCAAAGGTATCAATAGATTTATCCTTTGCCAAAAAATGATCACCTAAAATAATAAAAAGTGAAAACCCGATTAAAAATGCTGTTGGATAATATTCGCCATTATTGATAAGGTAAAACCCAACTAATAAGGTTACTGAAGAAATATAATATTGTAGATACTTAAGCATAATATACCTTTAATTAATGTAGTACCAATAAAAACAGTAAATGAAAGTCCGATTGATACCTTAGGATTTCTGATCAAAAATCATAGTGAAATGTATAATTTTTTATGATACAAAGAGACCTAAAAATATGATTATAAAAGACCTAACTATCTAAAAAATCTATTGAAAATGGCTGAAATTTTCTTGGAGATCCTCGAATGTTTTTTAACTAAGACTAACTAATAAAGCACCCGTTATAGATAAAAGCACACCAAACCATTTTTTTTTTGACATAGGTTCTTTTAAAATAAAAAAAGCCAACACAATTATAAGAATTGTTGATAGTTGATTATAAATAGCTGCTCTTCCTGAAATAGTGTATTTAAATCCTGCCAGCCAAAAGATCACAGATAGGTATGTTCCCAAAAATGACCCTAATATTATTGTAATTGTATTAAGACCTCGATTTAACGTTTTAAAAACATCAACCAAATTTGTCTTAAAAAGAAGGAATAGAAGAGTACAAAAAAGACCAATACTGAAACGATATAGTGCTATATAAATTATCGAGTGTTCTTTCATAATGGGCTTAACAAGAAGTACTGAATATGCGGTTAGTACTTGTGCAAATATTCCAAAAATAACTCCAAATAAAATAATTTTTTTATCTTTTATAATAGGCATTCTAAAAGTCGATATACCTATACCACATATTACTAATACTCCACCAATATAAGTTTCGGTAGATATAGTTTCACCAAACATTAAAAATGAAAATAAAAAAATTATTGGAGAATAAATAGTTGCAACAATAGCAGATAATCCAGACCCAAGTTTTGTTAGAGAGTTTAAGAAAAGTAAATCAGCTACCGCAACACCTATAAAACCACTGAAGAGTAATGATATAATTTCTTTTATTGAGAAATCAGGAAGTGGGAGATTTAAAATAATTACTGTAAGAATAAACCCTAAAACTCCAATAAAGTTTTTTATAAAACTCATTTGAAGACTATTTAATTTTTTAGATGAAATATCAAATAAAATAACTGCAAAAGACCAGCAAAAAGCAGTCAGGATTGCATAAACATCGCCTGAATTAAGGTTTATCAATAATAAAACCTTTCCAGGACCTCAAGTAATCTATAAAGACATCACCAACATCCACATTTCTTAGCTCATCGTACGTAAAAGGACCTTTCGATGGATTAAAATTCTCTTCTTCTATTAATTTTGAAAAATCAGGGTAAGGTATTGCTGCCCTACCTACCCCATAAAGTGAGGCCCCTTGATCTAAAACATTCTTAACATCATTGAGAGTCCAAATATTCCCAGTACTGATAATTGGAGGAAGATTTTTAATTGATTTTGTAATCCATTCGGTAAGAGTTAAATCGCTATTGATATATTTTTTAGATTTTGCATTTATATCCCAACATGAAATATGTATAAAGTCTAAATCTAATTTCGCAAGATGATTAACTAAAGATATCGTATCTCTTAAATCGATACCCATATCACTTATTTCCGGTGAAATACGAATTCCTATAATAAAAGATTCAGGTACAATTTTTTTAATTGATTTATAAATTTCAAATATAATTTTTGATCTTTCTACTATTGAACCTCCATATTCGTCAGACCTTCTATTAGTCTTAATTCCTAAAAATTGTGCCAATAGATAGCCGTGAGCACCGTGTAATTCAATACCATCAAATCCTGATTTATAAGCTCTTAGTGCTGCATTGGTAAAGTCTCTTATAATTTTTTTTATTTCCTGTTTGTTTGCAGAGTTACTCTCACCATCTAATGAATATTGTGTTTTATTAACGCTTGCAGATATTGGCTTTTTTCCAGTTATTTTTTGAGGAGCACGTTGACCACCATGAAATAATTGAGCAAAACTAAGACTATTATATTTTCTGATTTCAGAAGTAAGATTTTTTAACTTTTTAATATGCTGATCACTATATAGACCAATCTCACCTTCCCATCCTTGCCCTTCTTTTGAAACATGAACAGCCGCAGTTGTAATTATTCCAAAGCCTCCTTTAGCCCTTCTAACTAACCATTTTAATTCTGTTGATGATATGGTTCCATTAGGGTGGCTTTGCTTGTTAGTCATTGCAGCGAGTACACTTCTATTTTTAACAGCTTTTCCAGTTCTTGGAAATATAAATGGCGTATCTGTAGAAGTTTTCAAAAGAATATTTAGTCTAGATTATTTTACTGTAAAAAGTTTTAAAAAAATTAATAAATCAAAAATATAATTATATAATTTATATTATGATAAAATTTAATATAAAAAGTATTCAAATCGCATCAATAAGCATTTTGTTTTTATTATGCATTTTCGTCTATTTAACCAGGGATAATATTTTGACTTTTAATAAAAACCTTAACAAATATAATACTCATATTTTTTATTACAACTGGTACGGAAACCCTCAGTTTGACAAAGATTATAGGCATTGGAATCATAATGTTTTACCTCATTGGAGTGATAGAACTTGGGATAATATTCCTCCTTATGATGGTAAAGAAAATATTGGTGCTAATTTTTATCCAAGACTTGGAACGTATAGCAGTAATGATACTGTTATTATTGATAATCACATGAGAATGATTCTACAATCTGGAGTAGGCACTATATCCATATCATGGTGGGGTATTAAATCTTTTGAAGATTTGAATATAAAAGCGATTATGGATGCTGCTGATAAATATAGACTCAAAGTTAATTTTCATATTGAACCGGTAAAAAATAGAACAGCATTTTCTACCGTTGAAATGGTTAAATATTTGATTGACACATATGGAAATCATAATGCTTTCTATAGATACAAAGACAAGCCCTTGTTTTATATTTATGATTCTTATTTAATACCTCAAGAAAATTGGGCTAAAGTACTTCAACCTAATGGTGATGAATCAATAAGAGAATCTAAATATGACTCAAATTTTATAGGCCTATGGGTTGAAGAGAAAGATAGTACATTCTTTAGAAACAGTGGTTTTGATGGTTTTTATACTTATTTTGCGAGTGATGGATTTACATATGGCTCTTCAACTGTAAATTGGAGTTTTCTATCGGAATGGGCCAAAACAAATAATAAAATTTTCATTCCTTCGATTGGACCAGGTTACAACGACGAAAAAGTAAGACCCTGGAATAAAGTTAATCTTAAAAAAAGAGAAGGAGGTATTTATTATGATAAAATGTTCAAAAGTGCACTAGAAACTCAACCTGATATTTTAAGCATTACATCTTTTAATGAATGGCATGAAGGGACACAAATTGAACCGGCAATTTCTAAGAAACATAATAATTTTAATTATGATGATTATGAACCAAGAGAGCCTGATTATTATTTAAAAAGGACTAAATACTGGATAAGTAAATATTAAAAAAAGATTGACTTTATTTTTTTACAAACATTTCTCGGTTAAGCAATTAAACAGGTAGATAACCCTTCCATTTTCATAGAATGTTTGATAAACCTGCTTTCCATTTTCATTCCAATCTTTCCATAAACCTTCTTTTTTTGAATTGATATACTCACCAGATGACTTTTTAATGCCATTATTCCATCTACGTGTCCAGATCCCAACCTTTCCATTTATTGTGATAAGCCCAACATATTCTTCTTTACGAGCTTGATTTTTAAAAGTAAAGTATTCGTATAATTCACCAAAAACTTTTTTATTTTCAAATTGTGAGAAGAAAAGACCATCCCGCTCTATAAGATGATTTAGATAATATCTTCCCGAATGTTTATTGCAGGTAATAAATGAATAGAATAAGATAAAATAAAATATAAAAGATCTAATATATTTTATAAAAATCAATATCATATAATTTATAATTTAAAGTGGAGCTGAACGGGATCGAACCGATGACCTCTTCAATGCCATTGAAGCGCTCTCCCAACTGAGCTACAGCCCCATATTTTCTAAGTTTTTCTAAGGTCCATCAACTAAGCCTGACTCAGATATTTTTCTTGAAGCTAGGTTTAGAGGAGCTTTTACTAATTCGTCGACAGATATCATTGTGAAAAGTGAACCGGTAGTCGGATGTATTGCCACTAAATCAAGATATTCATATTCATTTGCAATATCCACTAACTTCAAATCAGCATTATTTTGATGGGTAAATCCAAATTGCCCTTTAAAGTTGATCTTATGCCATTCATCTTCATCTTGGACATGTTCAAATATATCACCATTACTAGCTATTCCAATTATAGATCCATTTGGACGACTTCTTATATGTGCTTTTTTTGCCGTAATGGATATGTCATATCTAGGCTTTAATTGTTTTATTCCTCTAATTTTTATCAACTCAAAATTTTCTTTAAATGTTCTAGCCTCTTCTCTTGGAACCGATATTTGATATTGAACATCATGAAGAACTACGGGGAAAGTCTCTTTTTCTGGGTTATATCTTCCGATATCATTGGGTGAGAACTCAAGATTTGAAGAAGATTCTGCCATTAATGATTGGATTAGAGAAACTTTTTTAAGTTCTTTTTCTTTAGCAATTTTAATTCTCTGTGCATTTCTGATGTCCATTTTTTGTGATGTCATTAGGACAATTTCTTTCATCAACTTGACTTGTTCAGTTACTCTTGTCTTATATTCTCTGGCTGTTTCAAATTCATCATGAGGAAGAAAAAGATTTGGCTGTGTCTCTGTAGCAATTTCATAAACTGTTTTGACGCGCAATGAGTTACTATAACCATTTTTAAGATTAGTATTTAATTGGGGGATAGTTTCAATCTTCGTTTTTGTACTTACTTTTTCGGGTAAAGTCTCTAAGTTTTTTATTTTATTTTGACTAATCTCAATTTTATTTTTATTTGTATCTGTTTTGACCGAGTTCGAAAAGTAGTCAGATTCTAATTTATCGAAATCCACTTTCTGCCAATTTTTCAACTTATTATCTTTTTGTACATTAGCTTTTTGAGAAGAAGGATAAATATTTTTTTTGATCTCAGAAGGACGAGTATTCGTCTTTTTACTATTTTTCGATAATTGTATCGTAGCTTTCGGCTTTGAAGAACTACAACTATAAAAAATGGTAATTAGTACGATTGGAACAATTTTTTTTATGTAATACATAGTATTTTATCCGCTTATTTTATAAATCTTTGACACACCTAAATCCAAAATTTGTATCTCTATAATCTGGTTTTAATTTGTAACGCCTTGTGACATCACAAAAAACATCATTACTAAACCAAGAACCTCCTCGAACAACTCTTTCAGTCCCATAATCTGGTCCTGTAGGATTAGTTTTGCTGGCAATTTGAAAATAGTCGTCATGATACCAATCGGAACACCATTCCCAAACATTACCACTCATATCGTAAATACCAAGTTCATTTGGCTTCTTTTTACCAACTGGCTGCTTACTGTCAGTGTTAGCTAAAAACCATGCAACATCATTAATCTTATTTGAACCTGAATAGGAATTAGATTTGTTGTAATTCTTACCACCTCTAGCTGCAAATTCCCATTCTGCTTCAGTAGGAAGCCGTTTGCCTATTTTTTTTGCGTAGTCCATCGCATCATACCAAGAAACATTTTCTACTGGACATTCCATACATCCTGAATAATCAGAAGCAAATTTACCCATTACATGCCGATATTCTCTTTGAGTTACTTCAGTTTTATCAATTAAGTAACTACCAAGAGCAACTGTATGTTCGGACTTTTCATTTTTCTTGGCGTTTATATTAACACGAGTATATTGGCCACCATCAACATAAGCCATCCCTTCTGGAATTGTTACAATCCTAAAATTTAGAATTTTACCTACAATAAAATCTTTATCAATTAATAACCAGTTAATCTCGTTATTTTTACCAGGTAAAACTTTAGCCCCCAAATCACCTTCTGCATCTTTAATAAATGAGTATGACTTTCCTCCATCAATGGAAAATGTAAGAGCGACCTGGTCTCCTCTAAATAATTCTCCTGACATATCATATTTTACTGTGATACTTAGGCCATCTTGATAAGCTTCAACATTTTTATAGTTTTGTGCACCTAGAATAGCCAAGGTAAAAAAGAAAGAAGCGATAAATGAATTTTTCATATTTATTAACACTATTTTTTGTTTTTAATTATATTCCGTAAACATACTGAAATTTACAGTTTAAATGAATTAAAATAGAAACATATATATATAAATGATTTTACAGGTTTTCTCTGAAAAACTCTATCATCTTATTATAGAGATCTTTTCTTGCTCCACCTCCGTAGATACCATGGTTTCTACCTGGGTATTGATGCCAAACAACATTCTTATTAGCTCTTAGGGCCTTATTAATGAAATGAGTTGTATGTTGTGAGTGAACATTATCGTCTTCAGATCCATGCATTATTAGTAGCTTACCTTTCATCTTATTTATCCAATTTAGAGTATTCGTTGAATCATATCCTTTTTTATTTTCAGAAAGTAGCCCCATTGATCTCTCCGTATAAGCCGTGTCATAAAGTCTAAAATCTGTACACGGAGCAATTGCAACACCTGCTTTGAAATATTCTGCATTTTTTGTTAGCATTAAACATGTAAAATAACCACCTCCGCTCCAACCCCAAGCGCCGATACGACTTTTATCAACATATTTTTTACTTGTTAGATATTTTATACCAGCTATTTGGTCTCCTGCTAAGTATTTTGCCATGTCTCCGTAACTATAGTTTTTAAAATCTTCTCCACGACCGCTCATCCCTCTTGTATCCATTGAAAAAACTATATAACCCTGCTGCGCAAGATATTGGTCAAAAGTTTTTCCCCATTTATTCCAAACTAATTGCGTTCCAGGCATACCATAACCATGAATAATAACAGGATATGGTTTATTTTTTGAAAAATCGGGTGGAAAAATAATACTAGCATATAAATCAACACTTTTATCTAAACTTTTAAAGCTAGTAATATTAGGATATGACCATTCGTATTTAACGTATTGTTGAACGTCTGTTTCTTTTAATACTCTTATAGTTTTACCAGTTTTTAGTTCTCTGAGAGCTATCTTCATTGGATTTTTTGAGCTTGAATAAGAGTCAATAAAATATTTCCCGCTATTTGTAACCTCAACATTATGAAATCCAGCTTCCCTTGTAAGGAGCTTTAAATCAGTGCCATCTAGTCTGATAGAATACAAATTCTGGTCAAAAACAGATTCCTTATTTCCAATAAAATAAACTACATTTTCTTTCTCATTGATATAAACAACTTTTGATACTTCCCATTCTCCCTCAGTTAAAGCCCATTTTTTAGAGCCTGAATGCTTCGAGATCCAAATATGCTTAAACTTCGAATTTTCCGATATCCATAATACCTTTCCATCTTTTAAAAAATATATTTCCCCATGGTTATCTACCCAGCCGTTAGGGTCTGATTCTGATAGTATTTTATGAGAACTTCCATTTGCTTTGTTAGAAATAAATAAATCCCATTTTTTTTGCCTTCTACCCATTTTAGTAAAACCTAATCTATCATTATTCACCCATTCCATCCATGGTAAGTAATCATCATTAGTAAAAGCTCCTGAAATCCATTTTTTCCCAGCCCCTTTAACCCTGATTACCCCTATTCGTAATGATGGATTAGTTTGCCCAACCTTAGGATATCTTATTTTTGTAACTTTCGGATATAAACCTAAATCATTTATGAGTGAATATTCGGGGACCTTAGATTCATCTTCTTCCCAATATGCTATATTTTCACTATCAGGCGACCACCTGTAGCCATCGAAACCAGTTAATTCTTCTTCATACAACCATCCAAAGTGTCCGTTTGAAATTGTTTCTGATCCACTTGTTGTTAGCTTTTTTTGCCTTTTTGTTTGAATATTAAAAACATAAATGTTATTGTCACTCTTTATAAAAGCTATGTTCTTTTCATCTGGAGAAAACTTTACATTTCTTAATTTAGAATTATCTTCCGTTAGAGGCATCAGATGTTCTGATATTCTATCATAAACATAGTATGTACCCTCAGTTGAATGTCGCCAAATCTGCTTTGAATCTGTCTTTATTAATATTTTGTTACCATTTTTAGAAAAAATAAAATCACTCACATATAAATCATCACCTTTATAGTTAAAAGTAGAGTCATCAAGAAATAGTGTTGTATCATCTGTTAATAAATCTACTCGAAACCAAGACTTCCATTTATCGCCATCTCCTCTTATTATGTAGGAGTCATCAAATGGATAGTTAATTTTCCATCCTAAAGAAGCTGTTTTGAAAGGAGGGCTTAAGACAGCTTGTTCTTGAGTTAGCCATATGCCAAACAATGAGGATAAAAGAACTAGGTTTAAAATTATCAATCTCATTATGAAATATCCTTTTTTAAAGTTTCAAAAAACTTGACCATCATTTCAAAAGTTAACTTTCTCGTATTTACATTTCTAGGACTAGGGTGAAATGAACCAAACAAGATTAGACCATTCGGAAGTTCATACCTAACACCATGGCCAAATTTGAAATCTTTCATTTTAATTGGATACGATTTTTTTATGAATTTAAGACACGAATCAAATCCAATTTTTCCCAAACCAACAATAACTTTTAAATGAGGCATAATTTTAAATTCTTGCGCAAGAAAAGGTTCACAGTTTATTTTTTCGTCAGGTGTTGGCTTATCTCCGGGAGGAACACATTTTACAGCAACAGTCATATAGCCTTTCAGTTTAAGTCCATCTTGCCTGTAATCAGAGTTTGATTGATTTGCGAGTCCAACATGATGTAAACATTTAAATAGAAAATCTGCAGATTTATCGCCTGTGAACACTCTCCCTGTCCTATTGCCTCCATGAGCTGCAGGTGCTAAACCTAAAATCATAATACGCTCATTAATATCACCATAACCAGGAACTGGTTTTCCCCAATAATCCCATTTCATGAAAGACTTTCGTTTTTCAAAAGCTATTTTCTCCCTAAAACTGACTAACCTATTACATTTACGACATTCTATAATTTTTTTTTCTAAATTTTGGATATTCATCTTTTAAAAATATTTTATGTTGATTAAATAGATTTAAAATTAGGTAATATCTCAAATAAATCATATTGGGTAGAATTTTAAATTATTCTTGCTCATTGTTTCATTAATTACCGTGTTATAGATTTGAAGTCTATATTTTGATAATTAAAAACATTTAACAATAAATTTAAATATAAAGGCTATTTTATGGCGTTAATGACTTCGATGAGAGAAAGGATGCATGTTGTTCTCTGGGCACTTTTAGCGATGTTCTTATTGAGCATGACAATTGGAGGACTAGTTGGAGGAGCAAATATCCTGGACCAACTAATTGGAAGGGTAAACCCTCAAACAACTATTGCTCAAATCAATAAGGTGAATATCTCTCCTGATAGATTTAACAATTTAGTAAATCAACAAGTCGAAAATGCACGAGCATCTGGAAGACCAATTAATGATCTCATATTACAGAGAGCAAGAAGTACTGCATGGGACAACTTGGTCCAGGATGTTCTTGTGACCCAAGAAGTTCAGCGCCTAGAAATTTCAGCTTCAAATGAGGAAGTAATATTTCATTTGAAAAATAATCCACCTCCTTTCCTTCAACAGAATCCCAATTTTCAAACAGATAATAAATTCGACTTAAATAAGTATCGACAAGCATTAAATAACCCTCAGGGTGATGAATGGGCTCCAATTGAATCATTTATGAAAGAAACATACATTCCTAATTTCAAACTACAGAAAATAGTCGATGAAAGTATTGTTATAACAGAAACTGATATAAAAAATGAATTTATTAAACGAAATATTAAGTATACAATCAGCGCTGCACATATTACAGCATCAAAAACATCCAAACAGAATATAAAGCCTTCTGAAGAAGAGATAGAGAATAAATATAAAGAAGAAAAAGACAAATATAGACATGAAGAACTTCGGTCTATTCAATATGTATCATGGAAAAAAGATCCGTCGAAACAAGATTCTGCAGATACTAAAAACCTTGCTGAAAACCTATACGCGCGTGCAAATTCAGGTGAAAGTTTTTCTTCTCTAGCAAATGAATATTCAATGGACCCAGGTAACCAAGGAACAAAAGGAGGAGACCTAGGATGGTTCAAGAAAGGTCAAATGGTGAAGCAATTTGAAGAAGCAGCATTTGCATCAAAAAAAGATCAAATTATAAAACCAGTTGAATCCAATTTTGGTTTTCACATAATACAAGTTCGAGATATAAGAACAAATGAAGATGGTGAAAAAGAAGTTTTAGCTTCTCATATTTTATTAAAAACTGAAATTAGTTCTACATCTCTTTCAAATTTAAAAAGAGATGCAACACTTTTTAGTTATGATGCGCAAGATAATGGATTCAAAAATGCTTTAGAAGAACATATTCTAAAAGAAAAAGAGCACCTTAATATTGATTCTGAAGATTACTCAATCCCAGGAATTGGTGGAATCCGTTCTGCAATAACGTTCGCATTTAGAAATGAAAAGGGTGACATATCTGATATACTAGAAAATGATGATTATTATATTATTTGTCAGTTGAGTTCTATAACACCACCAGGATTTAAATCATTAGAACAAGTAAAAAAAGAAGTTGAACTAAACTTAGAAAAAGAGAACATTGATGCTCTTTCTTTAGATAAAGCTAATGATATATTGATCGATTTAACTGGAACTAAGCTAACTTTAGAAAAAATGCTAACTCCTGAAGATGGAATTGAAATAATAAAAGAAGATGTTAAGACACTTTCTCAAAGCTTCACATCAATAGGTAAAAATAGCAGAATTACCGGAGCACTCCTCAGCTCTGAGATAGGTGAAATATTGGGACCTTTAGAAACAAACAGAGGTTATGCAATCATTCAAATTAAAGCATTATCAAGTTTTGACTCTACGGAATACACAGTGCAAAAGGATCTCATTCGAAGTACATTATTTAATAGAAAACAAAATCAATATTTTCAAAATTGGCTTAATGATTTAAAAGATAATGCCGATATAGTCGATAATAGAAAATATTACTTCTAATTCTTAAGTAAAAATTAGGGAATTGTAATTTTTACTATAATTGCAACGAAATTTTAGACGAAAAAATGCCAATCATAAAGACCAAAGTCAATACATCTTCTGAAGATTACGTAACTAATTATGATCATAATAAAAAATTATCAGGTAAATTATTTAAAATTCTAGAAAAGATTGAAAAGATGGGTCCTTTAAAGTATATCGAAAAACATACTAAACGAGGGAAGATCACCGCTCGTGAGCGAATAAATTTACTAAAAGATAAAGATACAAAATTTTTGGAGTTTTCACCTCTGGCTGGTTATGAATTATATGAGGATTCTGTTCCTGCAGGAGGAATAATTACTGGCATCATTTATGTTCATGGAAGAATTTGTGTTATAGTTGCAAATGATGCAACCGTAAAAGGAGGAACATATTATCCAATTACGGTAAAAAAACATTTAAGAGCGCAAGAAATTGCTTTTGAGAATAAACTTCCATGTATTTACTTAGTAGATAGTGGAGGTGCATTTTTACCCAAACAAGATGAAGTCTTTCCAGACAAAAACCATTTTGGAAGAATATTTTTTAATCAGGCTAAAATGAGTGCCGAAGGAATACCTCAACTTTCTGCTGTTATGGGTTCTTGCACTGCTGGTGGTGCATACGTACCAGCAATGAGTGATGAGGCTATTATAGTTGATAAAACAGGTACAATATTTTTAGGCGGACCACCACTCGTAAAAGCAGCTATTGGTGAAGTTGCTAGCGCTGAAGAATTAGGAGGAGCAACGCTTCATACTAGGATTAGTGGGGTTGCAGATCATTTCGCAAAAGATGATAACGATGCTTTAAAGATATTGCGTGGTATTATTGATCATTTACCTAAAAAAGAAATTATTAAAAATAAATATTCAGGGCCAAGATTAAAAGTCGAAGAAATATATGGAATATTATCAAAAAGTTACCAAAAACCATTTGATGTACATGAAATAATTGCTCGAATAGTTGATGATTCAAATTTTGAAGAGTTTAAAATGAATTATGGAAAAACATTAGTCACAGGTTTTGCAAAAATCGGTGGTAACCCTATTGGAATTATTGCTAACAATGGAGTTTTGATAAGTCAAACTGCATTAAAAGGTGCTCATTTTATTGAAATATGCGGTCAGAGAAAGATACCACTTTTATTTCTTCAAAATATTACGGGATTCATGGTTGGAAAAAAAGCAGAAGCTGGTGGAATAGCCAAAGATGGCGCAAAAATGGTACAAGCTGTTGCCACCGCGAATGTTCCTAAACTAACAGTAATTATTGGCGGAAGTTTTGGTGCCGGGAATTATGCAATGTGTGGCAGAGCATATCAACCTAGGTTTCTATGGATGTGGCCAAATGCTAGGATTTCTGTAATGGGTGGTATGCAAGCAGCTAGTGTAATGGTATCCGTAAAAAAGGATCAATTAGCTAAGATTAATGAAGAAATTTCAGAACAAGAAATTTTAGAATTAAAAAAACCTATTGAGGAGAAATATGAAAAAGAAGGTAGCCCTTATTACGCTAGTTCAAGGCTGTGGGATGATGGTATTATTGACCCGCTAGATACTAGAGAAGTATTAAAACAGGCATTAGAAGCTACGAATAATACAAATTCTGAATACAAAGCTCCCGTTTTCAGAATGTAATTCATGCCTCTGCAAAAAGATGTAGATTTTAAATTTCAAATGCTTCTTGTATTAGCTATGATGACTTGGGGTCTATCATGGACTAATGGAAAAATCCTTGGGAATTATAACAGTGTTGAAATTATAATTTTGTGGAGATTTTTTTTTGCTGCTTTATTTTTTTTCCCGATCTTAATCATCTCGAAAGTATCAATCCTTCCTCCATTGATAAGTATTCCAAGTATTACCCTTAATGCTTCTTTAATAACCTTTTACAATATATTTTACTTTGCTGGTACAAAATATGGTTATGCTTCTACTGGAGGCGTCTTAGTAACAACATTAAATCCTATTCTAACTACAATAATCCTAGGATTATTATTTAAGAAAAGAATTCCTAAAAAAGATTGGTTTGCATTGATACTAGCTGTGATTGGAAGTTCTCTGATAACACAAATATGGAACATTAATCAAAGTTTAATTATAAAAACGGGAAATATATATTTTTTAGGCGCATCTCTTTCATGGGTTTGTGTTACTATAAATACATCGATTTCTAAAAAATATATTAACTACATGACATATACTTTCTGGAGTTTTTTCTTTGGATTTTTAATTTCATTTTTATTTGCTTCAAATAAAAATATTTTTATAGTTTTTAATTATGATTGGATATTTTGGACAAATCTAATTATAATATCAATTGGTGCTATGGCATTCGGACAAAGTATTTATTTTAAAGCTACTTCGATTTTAGGTCCTCAAAAAGCAAGCTCTTATATCTTGATGGTACCCATTACAGCAGTATTTTTTGCCATCATTTTACTAGGAGAATCAATTAATTATTTTACAATACTTGGGGGATCTTTGAGTCTTATAGCTATTTTAATTATAAATAAAAAAACGAATAGAAACCTAAATTAACTTTCTAGTTATATATGATTATTTATTTTTTTAAACTGGCTATTATAGTATTCATTATCAGAATCATATTTAATACATTTTTTTATTTCTTTCAATGCAGATTCAAATTTCTTCATTTTATAAAATAGTTCAGCCTTAGTATCAATAAACATATGTTTTTGTTCCATATCTTTAACATTTTCAATTGCATAGTTAATTTTTTGCAACGCGATTTCAAGATTTAACTCTAACTCGCTCATTCTCCAAGAAAAACTATTAATCAGATTCAGAGATACTTTGTCATCTAGATTAATTAATTTTAAAAAAAGTTCAGATTCAAGTTTTTTATTTACTCCTTTTTTACGAACATAAAACATAGCCTCCGAGATTGCTCTTTTTATATTTTTACTTTCTGGATTGTTTTCTACATATTTTAAGAGTTTTTGAGAATTTTCTTTTTCACGTGCTTCATATAAAATTGAAAAAAAGTAAGCAACCCCGGATGAGTCTATATTTGCAGCTAGGATTGCATTAATCATTCTGTTTGCAGAGGCAATATCTCCTTTCCCTTCATACTTTTTTGCTAGATTAAAAAGTGTGTTGAAATTATTTGGATTTGATTGAAATTTATTTAAAAGTGAGGATATTGTATTTTTTCCTTTTCTAATTCGATGAAGTTCTTTTAAAAAACTATCAGGGCTTAAATACCCAACAATTCTATCAACTTCATATCCCTTATTATTAGCAATAACTATGGTTGGATAACCTCGAATATTAAAACGTTTTGCAATTTCTGGACCAATTCCTTTTTCAGCATCAATTTTTATGCTTAATAAATAATCATTGGCAAATTTTTTGATTTTATCATCATTGAAAGTATCAACATCCAGTCGATCACACCATGTTCACCATTCAGTCTCAAAATCAATTAATACCAATTTATCACCAGCTATTTTAAATACTTGATCTAAGTCTGAAACAGTAATCCATGGATAAGCAAGCTTTGAATCACAGCTTAAAAAAAAGCAGAAAAAAGAAAATAATAAAAACTTAAACTTCATGCTTCCAGATTGTGTTTAATTGAATCAAAAATTATTTTAGGTGGCCTTGTAGGTTTACCATTTTTTTTCATAAATGCGTGCTCAGTAAAGCCAAAAGCAATTTTTTCAATGGGATCATATTTTGTTATTAAATAATTAATTTTTAATCTAGACTTTGGAAGTTCATTAATCTTTGATATTATTGTGATTTTATCTTCAAACCTTGCTCCCTTATTATATTCACAATGGGCTAGGACAACGGGCAAAAAGATACCTTGGTTTTCTATTTCTGAAACATTGAGTCCGATTGAATTTAGAAGCTCAGTTCTTCCTTGCTCAAAATATTCAAAATATCGTGAGTAGTAGACAACTCCCATTTGGTCAATATCTTTATAATAAACTTTTGTTTGGAATTTATGCTGCACTAGGAAATTTCTTCAAAGAAACCTAGTGCAGCATATTTTTCTATTCTATTTTGGAGAAAATCTTTTTTATCAACAGAGGAAAGCTTTTTTATCTCATCAAGCAAAACATTTTTCAAGGAATTACATGATGCTTCAAAATCACGATGTGCTCCTCCATTTGGCTCTTCAATAATCCTATCACATATACCTATCTCTAACAAATCTTTTGGTGTTGGCTTTAATGCCTCTGCTGCATCTTCAGCTCTTTTCGCATCTCGAAAAAGAATTGATGCGCAACCCTCAGGACTGATTACAGAATACCATGTATTTTCCATCATTAACATTCTATCACAGACCCCAATTCCTAGAGCTCCTCCACTTGCTCCTTCCCCAATAACAACTGATATTATTGGTACTTCTATTCCTGACATTGTAATTAAATTTTTAGCTATTGCTTCGCCTTGCCCTCTCTCCTCTGCACCAATACCAGGATAAGCTCCAATAGTATCCAAAAGAGAGATGATTGGTAGATTAAACTTTTCAGCTATCTTCATTACCCTTATTGCTTTTCTATATCCTTCAGGTCTCATCATCCCAAAATTCCGATATAAGTTTTCTTTTGTGTTTCTACCTTTTTGTTGACCAATCCATGCAACTTTAAAATCATCGAAGTGTCCTATACCAGAAACAACAGCTGGATCATCTCTAAAGTATCTGTCTCCATGTAATTCAATGAAATCTGGTGAGAAAAACTCTATATAATCTTTTGAATATGGACGATTTGGATGCCTTGCTAATTGGACTCTTTCCCATCTACTAAGTCTTGAATATATTTTTTTTATTAACTCAGATCTTTTATTATATTGCTTAGTTAATAATTTTTGGTCTGGGTTATGATTACTTTCAAGCTCTAAAATCTCTTCATCGAGCGATTTAAATGGTTTTTCAAATTCTAAATAATATTTTTGAATCATAATTATAAATAGTTCTTATCAAGTTTAATAAATGCTGCTACACCGATCAATATTGAACTGGAGAAAATTAAGTTAGCATTGATAGTTGACAAATTTAAACATAAATAACCAATCATACTCATCACAAGTGACACTCCATGAATAATTAATACAGAATGGTGAATAGAAACACCTTTATCTGATAATCTATGGTATGTATGATCTCTAGATGCTTTATAAATTTTTTTATTTCTTTTAAATCTTGATAAGACTACAAGTATAAGGTCAAAAAGAGGCATGTAGAATATTAGAATTGGTACAAACCATGTAGAGGATTGCCCTCCTCTTAATGGATTATAAATAATAGCAATTGATGCTAAAATAAATCCTAAAGTTTGTGCACCTGAATCACCTAGAAATAACTTTGCTGGATGTGAGTTGAAGAAATAAAGCCCAATGCAAACTCCAAGTAGAATCGAACAAAATAAAAAGAGTTCTTCTTGTCCTGTTGTTAATGATATAATAAAAAAAAATAAAGTTGAAACACCACTAAGCCCAACCACTAATCCATCTATACTGTCTATAAAATTGAATGCATTAACTAGAGCTAACATCCAAAAAATAGTAAAGCCTATATTTAGCCAATTATTTATAATAGTGTCAGATGAATTAATAAATTCAGGCGAATTAAATATATTTATCTGAACACCATTTAAAATCAAGACCGAAGCACCAAGAAATTGTCCGAAAAGTTTTTGTAAAGGTTTTAATTGAATGTAATCGTCTAAAAGGCCTAAGAAAAAAATAATTGAACTGGAAGTAAGGATTGCCCATATATTAGAGTTATCCCATAAGTTTGTAAGTATGATAAGTACAAAAACCGTACTGAAGAGGATTAAACCACCTGTAATGGGTATTTTCTTTTTATGTTTTTTGTGATCGGCAGATCTTGGATCATCCATTAAATTTATTTTGGGTGCAATAAATAAACTTATCCAAGATAAAATAGTGGAGATTAATATACTTGCAACAAGAATTAATATTCCACTATCTAGGTTCTCTATAAGTTTCATCTCAAGATTTAATTATAAAAAATATTTGACTGAAAAGTAATTTTAGGAGCATAACTAATGAGTAAAATATATTGAATACAAATGAATAGTCTTTTGAAAAGTGCTTAAAATAATATTTGTAATAAGATCTATGCCATTCAAAAATTGCTTTCATTGGGACAGTATTAGAGCCACCCCTCCCCCCTTTGTGAAGCACTTTAACATTAGGATTATATAGTACTTTCCATCCTTTATTGATTGCCATTAAACAATAATCTGAATCTTCTTGATATGCGAAATATCTTTCATCAAAGTATCCAATATCGTTAACTACTTCTCTTCTTATAGCCATACAAGAACCAGAGACACCAAAGACTTCATTAGTTTTATTTTCATCAAGATGATTTAGGTGATATCCGGTAAAATTTTCATTATTTGAAAACTTACTGGACAATCCAAGAAAATAAGAAAACACTGCTTTTGGCTTAGCTAATCCTCTTCTGCAAGATTTTTGAAAAGTGCCATCTTCATTTATAACTTTGGGACCCACAATTCCAATAGCACTATTTTTTTTCAAAGAAGATATTAAATTAGTTATTGACATATTTTCTAAAATTGTATCCGGATTTAGTACAATAATGTATTTACCTGTACTTTTGATTATTCCTTTATTTAAAGCTGATGTATAACCTTCATTTCTATTATTTTGGATTAAACAGATTTTTTTTTCAAAAGTATTTATCATTTTTTGAGATCCATCTGTTGAATTATTATCCGTGATAATGATCTCATATTCCTCATCTTTAATCGAATTCTTAATGGAATTCAAACACTCTTTTAGAACTTTTTTGGCATTTAAATTGACAATACAAAATGAAATTTTAATCAAGTCTATAAACCTTTAAAAATTTTCAATAAACGCAATCTCCAAACAACCCAAATAGCTTCGAACATTATAGATTTTGACATTTTTGATTCACCAATTGTTCTATCTACAAATATTATTGGAAATTCTTTTATTTTTGCTTTTAATAACCAAGCCTTAAAATTCATTTCAATTTGAAAAGAATATCCTTGAGATCTAATATTTTTAAAATTTATTTTCCTTAAAAGATCAGTTTTCCAAGCTTTGAAACCTCCCGTACCATCATTTATAGGCATACCTGTAATTATTCTTGAGTATACGTTTGCTCCATAGCTCAGCATTAATCTTCTAATCGGCCAATTTACTACACTTACGCCTTGAACATACCTACTTCCAATTACTAAATCATTTGTACCAAGTTCCGTTAAAAGGTTAGATATTTCTTTTGGATCATGAGATAAATCAGCATCCATTTGAACAACCGAATCATAATTATTTTTAATGGCCCATTTAAAACCATGAATATATGCTGTACCTAAGCCAGCTTTTCCAGGTCGCTTTTCAAGGAATATATTTTTATACTGTTTTTGTAAACTTTCAACTTTTAATGATGTTTCATCAGGTGAATTGTCATCAATAACTAATATATCGCAGTTTTGAGTATTTTTATTTATCTGTTCTATCAATGTTTCAATATTTTTGACTTCATTATAAGTAGGGGTTATAATCAAATTCTTCATTCTGCTTCCTTGATTAATATTGCATTTAAACAGTCATTAATTTTAGGTGGAATTATTTTTAAAATATTTTTTAATTTATTTTGATCTAATCCCCCATTCAAAGGTCTTGGTGCTAATTGATTTAATTCAGAAGTTGGAATCTTTTTAATCAAACTACTTTCTAAGCCATATGCCTTTGCTATTTTAATTGCAAAATCATATCGACTTAGATAGTCTTCATCTCCCCAATGATACAAACCACTTATATTATTATTTAAACAAAGCATTAGAACTTTAGCTATAGATTCTGTCCAAGTCGGATTATTATACTGGTCATCAACAACTTTAATTGAATTTTTATTTTTTAAATTATTTACAACCCAGTTTAGAAAACTAGCATTATTATCTTTCAAGCTATCATATAATACGTTTGCTCTAAGTACTAAATTATTTTCTTTTTCTAAGACTATTTTTTCAGCGTCATATTTCGTCTTACCATAAACTGAAATTGGATTTATTTGATCTTCTTCTTTATACGGTCCATTTAAACCATCAAATACATAATCAGTGGATAAATGAATAATTTTCCCTGGAAAAACATCAACTAAATTTTGAACCCCATTAGTATTAATCTCTTTTGCAATTTTCGGATTTGATTCACAAAAATCCACATTAGTTATCGCTGCTAGATTTATAATAATGTCTGGAGAAAGTGATAAAATTATGTCTTTAAGCATAATATTATCGATAATATTTAGCCGAAGACCTTTTTCACCTAAAGGAATTTTCACTCCTGTTCTGTAGACTTTATCTTTAGTGCTACGAAATTTACTTAAAGAATATCCAAGCTGGCCATATGCTCCGGTTATAAGAATTTTCATTTTATGTTCGTATTTAATGATCTAACTACTTGATCTAATTTCCTCATATAGATGGATTTATCATTCCCAGGATGATGTATGAGATAATTTATGTAAAAGGTTCTATCTGTAATATTATCATAGAATAAATATGAACAAAAAGGGCCTCCTTTTGGATCTAACTTATCAATAGTCTCCCAAACACCTTTACTTCTCCATGCTGTGGAACCATTAAATGAAGTTTCATCTAAGTTGAATTTATAATCATTAAATTGGATATTACCGTAAAATTTTTTTGGCCAATCCCATATATATCTCCCTACCTCTAACTTATCCATAGTTGATACGTAATCGCCATTTATCCAATTTACTCCTATCCATTGAAATGGCATTTCTTTTCCTAACCATACAAAATTAGAGTCTTTTATGTTTTTTATACTTATCCATCCCCATGGAATATTCATTTCCCAACCGTGATCATTAAAAATTGAATCTTCAAGGCTTATGTTTCTATCTCTTTCACCAAGATAGTTGTTTTGTCTAGAAATAAATTGATCATTGTATTCTTTTCTAAAAGCATTTTTTTTTGACTGTATTGTTCCATTTAATATTGTTTCTGAAATAGCATTTATTACCATGAATAGTTGATTCTTAGCATAGACATTTCTCATAAGAATCACTGGGTCTTCAGTTAGTGTTTTTTTAAGGTTTTCATTAGGTAAAATACGCTCTACTAATTTTAATCCAGGATTCCCTCTATCTCTATTTACTGCTGCGACAATAACTTTAGATTGCTTTTTTAATTGGTTATAAGTCTCTGGAGTAGAAAATTTTAATTGATAATAAGGTTCAGGTTCAGGAGAAAAAAGTGTGTCTGAAAATATTTGACTTAAATAAGACTTTATTATTTTTTCGTCAATATTAGAGCAAATAACACGTATCTCATTATCTGCACCAAGAGCTTCTCTTTTTGTATCACAATTGATAGAGAAAAAAATTATACCGATAAAAAAAAATGTTATGGTTTTATTCATTATATATAAATTGAAAATTTCAAAATTTTGAGACGAATTTAAAATGAATTTTAGCATTATTTGAACTCAAATTATTCATAGCATATTCAATATGGATTAAAGAATTTTTATTTGATTGATAAAAGCCAAACCCATAACCAGCTTGATATTTATCAAAAAAATCAACTGTTTTAGATGCAAAATCAACAAATAACCTTATCTGAGAGGTGGAGTTTATACTAATACCTGGTTCTAATGTCAAAATCTGAAAAGAAGAACTTGAAAATTGATTTTCTTTAAATCCTCTAAGGGTAGATGCACCTCCATAATTATGATAAAGGCTTTTAGGTATATTACCATTTGAATCAAATAAACCTTTGAATAAGTATTTCACATTTAATAAAATTTTATTTTTCAATATACGATGCATGCTCAAGTTATTTATAATTTGAACAAAAGTAGATTGATTTTGAAGGCCTATATCAATTTCATTTTTAAAAAACGAACCCTTAGTTGGTAAAAACCTATTATTTCTCGAATCTTTAGCTGAAGTAAATAAAAAACCTCTAAATGAGTTTTTAACGTAATTATTATTTTTACCTACTAAAGTAGGCTTTGTCTCTCCTTTAATATAACCTAATTCCATATTATCAAATAAATTAGAGAAAGTTTTTAAAATATATCTATTTTCTACTTTGGTATATAGCTTATTTATAGATTCAAAATTATATTTCCAATTTACACCAATTTTATTTCCCAAAGGATGTGGAAATAAAACATCAAACTTAAATAAGTGAGAAAGAGAGTCCGTTTTCCTCCAGTAAACATCCAAAAATTCAGCCTGGTTAAGATAATTTTCAATATGAACAGTAAATTCACCCGTAAGGTCCCATTTATTAGAATTTTCACTCAGACCAATAATTGCGGAAGCATAATTTTCAAAAATAGAATTCAAATAAATTTCCAAACCAACTTTAGATGAGTCTATCAATTTCAAATCATGGTAAGGAGGTTCGGTGAAAAAATAATATCTCGATATTACATTCATTCCAATATCATTAAAATCATCATTAATTTGAAGATTTAGATATGGGGAAATAATTTGATCAATAATAGATTTATTTTTTATTGATTTAATCTTTACTATCAAGGAATCAATAGATTTTGATTTATTTTTAATATTGTAGTAAGAAGCATTGGGATTATAAGTAAAACTCTCTAATTCATAATATGATTCATAATTATTTAAATCATTATAAAGAATTCTTAAGGAATCTTTTATTAACTGTTTTTCTAAGGATTTAATTATTATTTTTCCTTCTTGGCATAAAATAAACCCAATCAATAATAAAAATCTAAAAATAAGCACGTAACTCACCTTGAAAATTTAAAGAACGACTATATCGACTATCATCTATACCATAAATTGTTATAATTGATGAAATAGAATTTGTGAAAAAATACTGGAATCTTGATTGCAATATTAAACTTTTACCTAGGGCATATCCCTGTCCAAACTCTGGTGGGATATAAGTTCTATTACTTTTTTCATCTGTATTTATGAATTTAAACTGCAAATTAATGCTACCCATTTTATCAAAGAGATATTTAGCTTTCAGCGATAACCCATGTGATAATACTTTGATTTTTTCAGTTTTAATATTTCCATCATCAAAACCTCCAAAGAGACTCAAATCAAAATCTAAACTTCTATTCACCCTAAATTGCAATTCAAAATCTTCCCACCAGCTGTTCAATTTTCTTTCAAGTTGTGTGCTTATATTCGTCTCTATTAATTGATGAGAAAATAAAAATTCATTTTTAACCGAAAGCATTTTGTATATTTTTCTATTAAATGTAATTCCGTTTGATATCTTTTTATTCAATTCATTTCCTCTTGGGTCCTCACCAAAGAAACTATAGTTAACTTCATTCCAGATTAAAAAATTATTCTTTTTAGAATATATTAATTCAGACCTTAACTGAAATGTTGAAAAATAAATTTTCTTATTATCAATATTATATTTATATAACTGTTTAAGATTATTAAGATTTCCTGAAATATTTTGTCTTGAATTAATATGAAAAGAGAAATCAGATATTTTTTTTATATTTTGAAAATTTATTCTTAGATCTTGCATTCCTTGAAATAGAGTGCTTTGTTTTTTCTCACCGGTGTAAATATTATATGAGATAAAAGATCCATTTTGATCTGGTATAAAAATATTGAAATTTTTATCGTAGCGAAAATTTCCAAACCCTACCCCTACTGAATCATATATTATTGCTCGTGCTTCGGTAAAAGTTTCTTCTTTACGCCCCTGTATTTTAAAGTTAATTAATTGATCAGGTTTTTTGTATACTATATTTATATCAGATAATGAATAGTTATAATCAATACCACCAGCTACATCTTTTATTCTTTTTTTATACAGAAGATGATTACTCCATCCATTATCAGGTTTATATTTATAATCAATCATTCCAATTAAATCATTCGAACTATTCTCAAAAGTATTATTGTAATATTTTTCATCCACTCTTTTTTCAATTCCAGATTCAAATTCCCATTTATTTGATAATATTTTAAATCCGCCTTCAACTCTAAAATACTTTTCGTTTAGAGCTTCTAACTCTTTTATAAATGAAATATATGGAGTCAAATATTTACTTTTTATTTGTAAATAACTATTAAACCTGTAAAAATGAACTTTATTAGAATTGATTTTAAAATAGTCTATATATGAACCTTCAATTTTTTTTTGGTTAAAATATGAACTTATTTTAAATCTAGATAAATAAGAAGACTTACTTTCAAGGCTAGATAGGTCTAGTGTTATTTTTCCAATTGAAGAATTTTCAAGAGATGATATAAAATTTTGTTCTTTCACACCTTGATTAATTAAGGAATCTAAATTCCATAATTTAGATTTGTTTACATCATTTTCTCTTCCAAGAGAATAGTAATTATCATCTCTTATTTGTTGATTAAATTTAAATTTTAAAATATTATCCAGAACTTCAATTGAATCAATTCTCATTTCAAGATTATAAGCTTGGCCTGTTTTTTTCAAACCACTTTTTAGGAGATTAAGGTTTTTTGTCGATGACTTTAGTTGTGTATTTATATGAAAATATTTATTTATGGAGTATTTCCCATTTAGATAACCAAACTGAATATTTCTAGGTGCATAAGAAACATCAAAAGGGCTATAATAGTCCGTGTTTGTATTTCTATCCATCTCTGTAATGTATTCATAAAAAACTTTTCCCTTATTTGATATTCTTTTTTTATAGTTACCCTTTGGATTATAATTAAAAACAATGGAATACCTCGGTAATAAATTATCATTTTTCATATAATCAAAGACATATATTGAGTCTTGCAGAAAGTAATCTCCATTTTCATCTTTTATAACCGTGCTTCTTTTAATGACTCCAGAATCATCGTCAGATAAGGATTCATTTAATTGATCCTCTAAAATTATTTTTTTATAGATATCAGACTCTTTATAAACACCAAAACCTATTAAACTTTTATTTCTTATACCTTTTTTCTGGAAACTACCTCCAATAAAACTTTTTTCATAACTGAAGTCTGAATATTGATATTCAAATAATATTCTCATATCATTGTGAATCAAATTTTTAGGTGTAAAAAAGACTCTCCCTGATGAATAATTTATGGTATAATCAAACATCTCCCCTCTTACCAATTTCTTACCATCTAACCATATTTTTTCTGTTCCAGAAAGAATAATTATTTCTTTATTACCTGTTTTACTTTTTAATTGATATGGACCTTGATCTCCATCTCTACCATAAATTTCTTTAGAATGGAAAGTACCTTTAGATCCACCATAAACTGAAGAAGCAGAGATTTTATTAGATGAAAATGAATTTTGAAGACCTGTTAATTTTTTTTCAATATCTATCAAAGGAATCGAATCTTTATAAACTATATCTCCTGCATCCAAAGTAAATATTGGATGGCGTATTGCTATGAATACTTTATCAATTTCTTCCAGCTCTTTTGTCACTCCTTCAGGTTGAATAGGTATATCTTGGTCTGAAAGAACTCCACTAAGTATTATATCATTCCCTAATTTTCCATTAATTTGCATTTGAAGTCCCCCTGTTAAGTCAGATGAACCAAAGGGAGAAAAATTAATTTTCCGAAAAACAGACCCCGATGAAAAGAGATCTTGATCTTCTTTTATTTTATTTTTTTTCAACAATGATTTTTCTACAACTAAACTATCAGAATTATTTATTTTAGGTAGATCTTTCCACTTAGGACCAATTTTAATTGGTAAACCATTATTTAAATATTGATACTTTATAATTACTTCATCATTTTTTTTTACACTAGGAAGGGATATAATTGAATTTTTAATATTAATTACAGTTACTTCTTCTAATTTCCCATTTAAAGTAGTTGTCAGTGATGATTCTATCAAAAAATTTTTTGAAAGTGAAATTGTAGATAAAGTGTCATTTAACTTGAAAGTATCTACCTTACTTGATATAGTTTGTCCTGATAATTTAAAAAAAACTATACAGCAAAAACTAATATTTAGACATTTATTGTTGAACATCCATCGTCAGAATATGATCTTTTGTAAGAAAGGATAAAAATCCATTATTGGAGATTACATCAATAATATGATTTGCTGGAACTATCAACTCATTAGTCAATTTATCTTCCACAAAACGACCATTTCCATTATTATCGAAATAAAGCCATTCAAAGTTAATTGAAACTAAAAATTTTGCATCTTTTAATAAATTTGGGTAGGTGATTTTCTTTTTACCGTTTTGAGAAAACAAAGTAAGCTCACCACTACAATGTAGCAACCCTATTTCACCATCTTGATTAATTTCTATGTCTTCTACACAAATTTTTGAATTAAACTCTTTATAAAAATTGATAAAAGCTTTCTCATCTAATTTTCCGTTTATAAAAATGTAGATGGAATTAAAAGTTTTTGAATATAATAAGATATCACCCCAAGGAAAAGAGGATGCTTTAACCGGGTAAATATCTTTACTTAAGCTTATCGTTTGTATTTTATTTAGGTTATGATCAAGGTGAAGAATTTTATTATCTAATTTATCTAAAACTTTTATTCCATCAGGCATAACATCAAGCCATACAAAATCACCATATTGAAATGAATTATCACCTATAGCACTTGAAAAAGTGGTTTCTCCTGATAAATCAATTTTAATTATAACTTGTTTATAAAAATCAAGCATTAGATAGCTATCATAGTATGAACTACTTAAAATATTCGGTTGTATCTCGTTCTGTTTTAAGTTTTCAGAAAAATCTAAATGTTCAATAATATTAAGTTTATTTTGAGATAAAACCAAACTAGTCATAAAAATTATTTTTAATATTTTTCTGAATTTATTTAGCAGTTTCATTTTGCATTGGTTTGAATAAAAAATATGAGCCTATGAAGACCATTGTTAGAGATAACACTTGTGCTCCAGAAAAGATATCGAATAAATACTTTTCGTTAGTTCTTAAGAATTCTATTAGAAAACGTTCAGTTCCAGCACAAATTAAATAAGTGAAAAATAAAGAGCCATGAACCGTAATATTTTTTCTTTTGTTCCACAAATAGAAAAATAATAATAAACAAATCAAAAATTCATATATTTGTGTGGGATGGACAGAAAGTAAACCCGGTTCAAAATCAGAAATATCAATCCATGGGTATCTATATTGAAAAGACTCATATGTTGTAGGAGGAAGTCCATCAGGGAAAGCAATCGCCCAAGGTAGTTTTGAAGGGATTCCATAATCATCTCCAACTAGAAAACATCCAATTCTTCCTATTGCGTAACCAAGAATTATAAGAGGAGCTAAAATATCAGCGAGAACAAACCAAGGTAAGTTATTTTTTCTAATAACGACTGATACAGCAGTAACAGCACCAATTAGTCCACCTATAAACACTAATCCTGCACCGCTAAAAATCATTCCAAATGGATCGTTTGATGCGAGGACATCATCTAAGTTTTCAAGGATATAGTAAACCTTAGCACCTAAGATACCACCTAAGGCAGACCAAAATATAATATCTGATGCTAACTTTTCTTCATATCCAAATCTCTTAAAATCATGATTTAGAAGAAAATAACAAGTATAAAATGCAACAACTAGCATCAAACCAAATGAATATATAGCAAGTTGAAATTTAAAACCAAAAATATTTATTATTCCAAAATCAAATATTACAGGGTACATTATTAAAACCTTCCTTATTTTTCAGTTTTGTTGAATTGAATAAAATTACGTTATTTATAAACAAAAAAGAATCATTCTGTAGTTATTTTAGTTAAAACAATTAAATCATAAATTGAGTGTGACCACGCTGTAATTCCAAAACCTCTCAGGATAAATAACATGCCTAAAAAAATACCCGCTAGAAAACGAACCATGAAAATTCTAAATGAGAAGTAATCACCATAGTCACCAATAAAGTGAAAAACTGAAAAAATACCAGCTGACATAAACATTCCTAAGATATAATTAGTCTTTTTATTCCATTTAAATATTAATGAAAATAGTGAAGCAATTACTGAAATTAAAATAACTCTAAATAGAAATTCCTCATAAATACCCGCGCCTATAGCTAAAGTTATTTGTTGGATTAGATATTGCCCATTAGGATTCATTAGAAAAAGATAAATATTTGACATAAATAAGAATAAAACTCCGGACCAAAATAAACTTTCAAACATCATAAAGAAAAAATAATTTCCAATAATTTCTGTATTTGACCAAAAATTTCGTTGTGCATATAAAGTAATAATTATAATTAGCAAAAATAATAATCCCAGCCAATATAATCCTACTAAACCAAAAATTGATAATATTTGGCGCATTAACGCATCTGCACCATTGCGAAGCACTAAGATATCATCATTTGTTGTAAAAAAAATACCTATTTCATAAATTAGAAAAAAAGGTAATGTGAATAATAAGCTATATATTGGTGATTTAGTGTAGTTCCAGTATTTTGTTACAAAACTCAATCGTTATCCATCTGAAGAACAGCTAAAAGTGCTTCTTGGGGAACTTCAACTCTACCAATCATTTTCATACGCTTTTTACCTTTTTTTTGTTTCTCCCATAGTTTTCGTTTCCGTGATATATCTCCACCATAACATTTAGCTGTAACATTTTTTTTCAAAGCTTTTACTGTCGATCGTGCAATTATTCTATTATTAAGAGAAGCTTGTATCGCGACCTCAAACATTTGCCTTGGAATTAATTCCTTTAACTTAGAACAAAGAGCTACTCCTCTATGATAAGCATCATCAGAATGACAAATAACAGATAAAGCATCTACCGACTCTCCATGGATTAATATATCCAATTTTTGAAGACTTGCTTTTTTAAATTCTTTTAACTCATAGTCAAATGAAGCATAACCACTTGATATAGATTTTAACTTATCATAAAAATCGAAAATAATTTCACCCAGAGGTAGATCATAAAGTAACTGCGCTTTATCTTTTGATAAATATTGAGTTGTTTTATATGTACCTCTTTTTTTCTGGCAAAGAGTCATAATACTTCCAATATACTTTTTGGGTGTAATTATTTCAGCTCTTACAATTGGCTCCATTATATTATCGATATCTCCTGAACCTGGCATTTTTGCGGGTGTATCAACAGTTAATAAAACTTCTTCTCTTGTTTTAACCTGATAAATTACGTTTGGTGTAGTTGTAACTAGGTCTAAATTGAATTCACGTTCTAATCTTTCTTGAATTATCTCCATATGAAGAAGACCTAAAAAGCCACATCTAAAACCAAAGCCCAAGGCCTCACTTGTTTCAGGCGTAAAGTCCAATGAAGCATCATTTAATTTAAGTTTTTCTAATGCTTGACGAAGTTGATCATAATCATCTGCGTCAGCAGGATATAAACCTGAAAATACCATAGGTTTTATTTTTTTATATCCAGGTAAACGTTTGGTAGCGGCATCCTCTTTAGTGGTTATAGTATCCCCGGGTTCAATGTGGCTCATATCTCTGATGCTTGCAACAATATAGCCGACTTCACCGGATTTTAATTCTTCTGTTTTCACCTTTTCTAAGACGAAATGACCAGTTTCGGTAATATCATATTCTCGACCATGAGAAAAAAACTGTATGGTCATTCCAGGTTTTAAAACTCCATCAAAAACTCTTACATATGGGATTGCACCTTTGTAGTTATCATACATTGAATCAAATATCAAGGCTCTAGTATTATTTTTAGAATTATCACTTGGTGGTTCAATACGGTTAATAATAGAGGTGAAGATCTTGTCTATTCCTAAACCACTTTTGGCACTTGCACCAATAATATCCTCTTGATCACAACCAAGGAGTTCTACTATTTGATCTTTTACTTCTTCAACCATTGCAGATGCTAAATCAACTTTATTTATAATAGGAATTATTGTTAGGTCATTTTCTATGGCTAGATATGTATTTGAAACAGTTTGTGCTTCAACTCCCTGTGCCGCATCAACTAACAAGAGAGCACCTTCACAAGCAGCTAAAGATCTTGATACTTCGTAGCTAAAATCAACGTGTCCAGGAGTATCGATTAGATTAAGTATGTATTTCTCTCCGTTTACATGCTCGTACTCCATTCTTATTGGATGACTTTTAATTGTAATCCCTCTCTCTCTTTCTAAATCCATACTGTCTAATACTTGATTTTTCATTTCTTTTTTTGAGAGAGTTTTTGTTTCCTCTAATAACCTATCGGCTAAAGTTGACTTTCCGTGATCTATGTGAGCTATTATACAAAAATTTCTGATTTTATCTGTTTTCATTGTTTTTCTTATAAGTTATAAATATAAATTAAACTTAGAATAATTGAAGGATAGTTTAATATGTTCTGTATTTCTGTTGAGATTTTAGGAGCCTTGTATTTGCTGTTTTTTTCTCACCATCTTGAATAAGTGCGACTATCCTTAAAGCTTCTAGTATAGGAATTTTAATATTATCTGAATTAGTATAAAAAGCATCTAGGTGCATTACTATTATTTCTAAATTATAGCCAACCTCGCTAGCAATATATTCATCAATAATGCCATAAAATCTTTCAATAAAATATGGTTCTCTCCAATTATCATCATGCATGTATTGTTTTTTCACTTCTGATTTATGATGAGATTTTATTTTAGCAAACGCACCAAACGAACCATTAACAAAAGCAATTTTTTCAATTTTATTATAACTGGACCAAAAATCTGCTGGTGTAGTTTCTCCAGCAGAAAGATTTGTAAGAAAAAATAAAACTAATATCTTTAGTATCATATTTTAGCCCTCAAAATGGTTTACAATTGGGACTCTGCGACCCAATCCAAATGCTTTATTAGAGACTCTAAAACCTATAGGTGATTGCCTTCGTTTGTATTCCATCATTTTAATTCTATTATAAATAAACTTAGACAGTGTTTTATCTGCATCAGTTTTTATTACATCTGTTATCGAACTTTGATTTTCTACAAAAGCATCTACCATTGGACTTACAATATTATAATCAAATGGGTCAACTTGACCAGGTGCAAGTTCTGCTGAAGGAGGTTTTGAAATTATATTTTGGGGTATTCGATTTGGAGATACTTTGTTTATCCAATTGGCTAATCTATAGACGCTCAATTTATTTACATCAGATATAACCGATAGCCCTCCACACATATCTCCGTATAGAGTACAATATCCAAGTGCCATTTCAGTTTTATTTCCAGTAGATAATAATAACCAATTGAATTTATTTGATAAAGCCATTAAGATATTTCCTCTAACTCTAGCTTGGATATTTTCTTCGGCTATACCACTTTTTGTATTATTAAAGTAGGGGTCTAAAGTATCCTCCATAACATTAACTACTTCATTAATTTTAATAACTTTATGATCGATGTTTAGGTTCCGTGCAAGGAGCTCAGCATCATCAATACTATGATCGGATGAATATTTTGATGGTAGTGAAATTGTATGAACTTTCGAGGATCCCAAGGCATCCGCTGCAATACAGGACACTAATGCACTATCAATGCCACCAGACAAGCCCAAAAGAGCATCATCATGACCAGTTTTTAGAAAATAATCTTTTACTCCTAAACATAGGGCTTCATATAATTGCTCTTCATCAGAATATTTTTTTAATGAAATTTTCTTAATATTTTTTGAATAGTCTACAATAATTGTTTCCTCAATAAATGGTCTCGCAGCTGCAATTATTTGACCATCTCTATTAAAAGCTAAAGAGGATCCATCGAATATTAATTCATCTTGGCCTCCGACTGTATTACAATAAATAAACGGTTTGTTAAACTTTTTCACCTTTTGTTCGATAGCTTTGATTCTTTCATTTATTCTTCCTACAGAAAAAGGTGAAGAAGATATATTTATGAAGAATTCAGCGCCATGCTTCCATTGCTCTTCTGTTACTTTGTAATCGTAATTATCATCCCAAAGATCTTCACAAATTTGTAAACCAATCTTGCGGACTGAATTTTCAACCGGTATTTCTACTACTTTAGTATTTTTACCACTCTTGAAGTATCTGGTTTCGTCAAAAACATCATATTTAGGCAATAATACTTTATCATATGAAGCCTGAATTTTACCATCAAAACAAACTGCTGCAGAATTATACAGAAAATTATTTGAGTCTTTTCTTACATAACCTACGATTATTGGAACAGAAGACTCCGTTGCAATTTGATTTAGACATAAAATATTCAGATCAATGATCTCACTCTCAAATAGAAGATCTAATGGTGGATAACCAATGATTGAAAGTTCTGGAAAAACAACAATATCAACTTTTAACCCAATTGAGGTCTTGTAGTGCTTTAATATATTCTCAGTATTTCTATTACAACCTCCAACCGTTGAGTTAATTTGGCATACTGCTATTTTCATTTATTTTTTTCTTTGTTCTAATTGAGTTTTGACTAAAATAGTAAAATATTATGGCTCTAATCTTGTCATCGTTCTAGGGAATGGAATAGTTTCACGTATGTGTTTTGTGCCACAGATCCATGCTACTGTTCTCTCAAGACCCATTCCAAAACCTGAATGTGGAACTGAACCATATTTTCGTAAATCCAGATACCATTGAAATGGCTCTAGTGGTAAATCATGGTGCCTGATTCTTTTTGTGAGCACTTCAATATTATCTTCACGCTGCCCACCACCAATTATTTCTCCATACCCTTCGGGTGCAATCATATCAACACCTAAAGCTAAATCATTATTACCGGAATCTCTTTTCATATAAAATGCTTTAATTTCTGCAGGCCATCGATGTATCATAATTGGCTTATCAAATTGATTACTTAAAATTGTTTCATCTGGAGCACCAAAATCATTTCCATATTCAAAAGTTGATCCTCTTTCCTTGAGAAGCTTAAATGCTTCATCATATGTAATTCTAGGAAAAGGAGGTTTCATATTTTCTAATTTGCTAATGTCTCTTTCTAAAGTGTTCAATTCATTTTTACATTTTGCTAGAACTTTATCTAAAATGTAACTAACTAAATTTTCTGCCCAAGTCATATTTTCATCAATATCTACATATGCCATTTCAGGCTCGACCATCCAAAACTCTGTTAAATGCCTTCTAGTTTTTGATTTCTCTGCACGAAACGTTGGTCCAAAGCAATACGTTTTACCAAAAGCCGTCGCACCTGCTTCTTGGTATAATTGTCCGCTCTGTGTTAAATAAGCAGAGCGTTCAAAATAATCTACTTCAAATAAAGTTGTTGTTCCTTCTACTGCATTCCCAGTAAAAATAGGGGAATCAATTAAAGTAAAACCATTTATATCAAAAAAATCTCTTATAGCTTTAACCACCTGATGCCTTACTCTCATTATTGCATTTTGACGTTTAGATCTCAACCAAAGGTGCCTGTTTGACATTAGAAAGTCTGCACCGTGTTCTTTTGGTGAAATAGGATATTCTTCAGTTACATGATTTACTATGGTAATATCCTTAATTCCGAGTTCATACCCTCCAACTGAACGAGGCTCTTTTTTTACGGTCCCAATTATAATAACAGAATCTTCTTGATTCAATTTTTGTTTTAAAGCAAAAGCTTCATTACTGGCCTCACCTTTTACGACTACACCTTGCACAAGACCAGTTCCATCTCTAAATATTATGAACCAAATTTTTCCAATGCTCCTGGTATTATAAACCCAGCCTCTTAATTCTATCTCTTTCCCATCATAATCAGAAAGATTTTCTATTGTAACTTTATCCATTATCTTGTAATCCCTTTACCATGTTGTCATAATATCATTTATAATATCTTCTGCTATTTTTTGCATAGCTACTTTAGTAGCAAAACTTCTTGGCTCCCCAAATTCATCATCATCGTCAGTATCTATTTTTCCATCAGAATCATTATCTATACCATCTGAACCTATATCTCCACTCATACCATATGCTCCAAATCCTGAATAATTTGATTTAAGTATATTTTTATCATATTTGATATCATACCATTCAATTTGGATATCAATTTTATATCTATACTCTGAAATGGATTCATTTTTACTATATGTGTAAGGACCATTCGAAATATTTTTAATTGTACCTTTCAAAATAGAGCTTGAATTAGCTTTATCTTCAATTTTTAATAAACCAGTTTGATTAAATTGTTCGATGATTCTATCCGTAATATTTTCAGCTAAATCAAATTCTGAAGTTTGATTTTCAAATAAAGGTATATAAACTGATTTAATATGAGTTGGTATTGAACCAGCTAATGAATAATAAGAACATGAAGAAAAATAAATGAACGAAGTCAGTAAAATAAAGAACTTCATTTTACTTATTTCTATTAATTTTGGGCTCAAGACCATATTCTTCAATTTTCCTGTACAAAGTACGCTCACTTAAACCTAACGACCTTGCTGTCTTTCTTCTATTATTATTAAAAAAACTAAGGGTTCGTGTTATCAATTCTTTTTCTAAATCTTTTATAGATATATCTCCAATAGCATCATCACGAATAAACCTGAAGCCTTCTTCAACTATCTCCATAGATTTTTGAGGAAATTGTAAATTTTTCTCTAATGGATTCATGCTACTAATATTATTTTCTGAATGCGTTGTAGAAATTGTTCCGGACATTAATAATTTTTGAATTATTTCTGTATCTTGTTTAAGTAAGAATAATTGTCGTAACATTAAATCAACTTCGGCTTTATTTGAATCATTACCGATTATTACGGGGAGATCTTCTTTATTTGTGATATTAGAAGCGATCCCATCCATAGAATTATGTACCATTTCTGATGTTATTCGCTCACCTCTCTCAAGAACTAAAATCTTTTCAACAAAATGTTTTAGTTCTCTAATATTCCCAGGCCAATCATATTGTTTCATTGTTCTAATCGCATCTGGCATAAAACCTCTAAAACGCAAATCGTTAGATCGTGTAAATTCTAATGAAAACCGCTCAATAAAGGGTCCAATATCCTCTAACCTATTACGTAATGCAGGTAGCTTAATATTGACAGTATTAAGTCTATAATATAAATCCTCTCTGAATTCTTTTTTTTGGACCAGAGACTTTAAATCTTTATTAGTCGCCGCAATGATACGTACATCAGTTTTTCGAGTTTTTGCTTCACCAACTCTTATAAATTCTCCATTTTCTAGAACTCTAAGTAATTTGACTTGAGTTTCCAGTGGAGTTTCTCCAATTTCATCTAGAAATATTGTGCCTAGGTTAGCTTCTTCGAAATATCCTTTTCTATCCTCGTTTGCCCCAGTGAAGGAGCCTTTTTTGTGCCCAAATAACTCTGATTCAATAATTCCTTCAGGTATTGCACCACAATTCACAATTACAAAAGACGTATTAGACCTTTTACTATTTTTATGAATAGCTTTTGCTATTACTTCTTTTCCGGTACCAGATTCACCTGTTACCAACACAGAAATATCGACACCTGAGACTTGATTAACCATTTCAAGAACTTGCTTAATTTTTTTTGATGTTCCAATTACACCTGAATTCTTTTGAAGTCTATCTAAATTCATTATCTAATTAGATCCTTAAAAATATTACAGTTTTTCAATGTTTTTAATTTTGATTTAAAGTAAAGTTTTGTGAATCTCATTTGTTTTTACTGAGAGCCTAATTCAGTTTCAAATTTTTTAATCTCATCTCTTAAATTTGCAGCTTTTTCAAAATTCATCTCGTCGGCAGCTTTTAACATATTTTTTCTTAATTCTATAAGAATGCTCTTTTTTTCTTCTAATGGTATGTCTTTCAAATCATAATTAACTTTTACATTATCCTCTAAAAAATCTGATGAATCTGCAACTGATGTTGAGTTTAGTATTTCATCTACAGACTTTACAACAGTTTTTGGAGTGATATTATTTTTTAAATTAAATTGTCTTTGAATTTCCCTTCTATCTGTCGTCACTTTAACTAAATTAGTAATTGCGTCAGTTTTTTTATCCGCATAAAGTATTACTAAGCCATCGACATTCCTTGCTGCTCTTCCTGCTGTCTGCAACAAGGAACTTTTAGATCTTAAAAACCCTTCTTTATCCGCATCAAGAATTGCAACTAGACTAACTTCAGGTAAATCTAAACCTTCTCTTAGCAGATTAATGCCGACTAATACATCGAACTCTCCAATCCTAAGTTCTCTTAATATTTGAACTCGTTCGACAGTTCCTATATCAGAATGGAGGTATTTAACTTTTATATTTAATCCAGATAAATACTCCGTAAGGTCCTCAGACATTTTTTTTGTTAGAGTAGTTATTAAAATACGTTCTTTCTTACTAACTCTAAACCTTATTTCACCCACTAAATCATCAATTTGACCCTTTGATTCTCTTATATCGACTTCAGGGTCCAACAAACCAGTTGGTCTAATAATTTGTTCGACTATTACTCCATGAGAAAGTTCCAGCTCTCTTTGAGATGGTGTCGCAGAAGTAAAAATCACTTGGTTTTGGCATTCATGAAACTCATCATATTTTAAGGGCCGATTATCTAGAGCACTTGGTAATCTAAATCCATGTTCAACTAATGTAGTTTTTCTAGCTCGATCTCCATTATACATCCCTTGTATTTGAGGGAGAGTAACATGTGATTCATCCAAAATAGTCAGAAAATCGTTTGGGAAAAAATCTATTAAAGTATGAGGCTTTTCGCCTGGGTTTCTTCCAGAAAATAAACGTGAATAGTTTTCTATTCCAGAGCAATAACCAAGTTCAATCATCATTTCAATATCAAAAAATGTTCTTTGCTCGAGGCGCTGAGCCTCTAGAAGCTTATTGTGTTGCCTTAGAAAATCTAATCTTTGATAAAGTTCGACCTTAATTTTCTCAATAACTTTTAAAGTAGTCTCTTTATCTGTCACAAAATGCTTAGCTGGGAAGATAACGATAGTTTGTAATTTTTCTTTTTCCTCTCCACTAATTGGATCAAATCGGGTAATAGTCTCAACCTCGGTCCCAAAAAGATCGATTCTTATACAAAAGTCTTCATAAGCCGGGTAAATTTCAATAATGTCTCCTCTTACTCTAATATTTCCTCTTTCTAGAACTTTATCATTCCTTGAATAATGAATATTTACTAGACCTAAAATAAAAGATCTTCTATTAAAGTTTTGTCCACAAGAAATAGAGACTGTTCCTTTTTTATATTCTTCAGGAGAGCCAATACCATATATACATGAGACAGAGCTAATAACAATGACATCTTTTCTAGCCATTAAAGAACTAGTTGCCTTCAATCTTAATTTATCAATTTCTTCATTAACAGATGAATCTTTTTCTATAAAGGTATCGGTCACAGGAAGGTAGGCTTCGGGTTGATAGTAATCGTAATATGAAATAAAAAATTCAACTGCATTATCAGGAAATAACTGCTTGAACTCACCATATAGCTGTGCAGCTAACGTTTTATTATGTGACATAATTAAAGTAGGTTTTTGTACTTTTTCAATCACGTTCGCCATTGTAAAGGTTTTTCCTGAACCTGTGACGCCCATCAGCGTTTGATATTTTTCTTTTCTATTAATGCCATTAACTAGTTCTTTTATAGCTAATGGCTGATCGCCTTGAGGTGTGAATCTTGAGTTTATTTTCAAATCTGCCATATTGTCTAAAATTACAAAAGTTTAACTACTTTTTTCAATGGTAGACTATCTCCAAGTACGATTATTTTAGGATCTCTTTCGATAGCTTAATTATCTCCAAACAAATCTTTATTGGTATCCCAGTCTTTTTATTGATCGTTTTTTCATTTTTCGAGACTAAATCTTTTGGTCCATTAAATTCATTCATTAGAATCTTTATTCTTTTTGTACCTAGCCCTGGAATATTTGAAAAAACAGAACTTAAAACAGTCTTTTTTCTTTTACTTCTTTGGAAAGAGATTGCAAACCTGTGAGCTTCATCCCTTATTCTTCTTAATAATATCAATCCTGGACTTTGTTTATGAATTGATTGTGGATCTGAGTTACCTGGGATAAAGACTTCTTCTAAACGCTTAGCAAGACCTATAATTGGAATATAATCAAATCTTAATTCTTTTAGAGCTGATAAAGCCATACTAAGCTGACCTTTTCCACCATCAATTAAAATTAAATCAGGTAATTTTACTTTTTCTTTTTTTAACCTTTTATATCTACGATAAACAACTTCTTTAATAGATGCAAAATCATCAATATTTTGTACGCTCTTTATATTATATTTTCTATATTCTTTCTTCTTAGGAATTCCATCGACAAAACAGACCATTGAAGCAACTGTATTGGTTCCACCTAAGTGGGAAATATCAAATGCCTCTATTCTTCTTGGTGGAACAGTTAAGTTTAGGTCCTCTTTTAACTGATCCAAAATTTTAGGTACTTGATCTTTTCTTTTTTCTTTATTTAACTTCCATTCTCCAAGTAAAAGTTTAGCATTTTGAAGAGTTATTCGAATTTCTTTGGCTTTTTCACCTTTTTGCGGATAAATAAAACGTACAGCCCCTTTTCGTTTTTGCCTCAACCATTCCAAAAGACCTTTTTCATTCTGAGGCTTAACTTGTAACGATAATTCCCTCGGAATGAAATCACTATCTAAATAAAATCTTGTAATAATTGTCCTTATATTTAAACCATCATCGGAATCTAATTTTTTGAAAGAAAGCTTATCTCTGCTGAAAATCCGTCCATTTCTAATTCTTAAAATGACGGCAACACCAAAGTCCTCTTCTTTTGATAATACTAAAACATCTCTTTCTATAAAATCTGTTGCTACTAAACTTTGTTTTTTTTTGAATTCAAAAATTGATTCTAATTGATCTCTATAAATTGTAGCCTCTTCATAATTTTGGCTATCAGAAGCGGTTGCCATTAGTTTTTTGATGTGATCTTCCGTTGGTTTTGTTTTCCCTTTCATAAAATCTTCAATCCTAGTGACCATGTCTGAATATTTTTCTTGTGTAACTAGGCCCTCGCAGGGACCTTCGCATTTTTTAATATGATAATCCAAGCATATGGATATTTTTTTTTCTTTAATCACCGTGCTATCTATAAAATAATTGCAACTTCTAATCGGGAAAGCCTTACGTAATGCTTTGAGAGTCCTTCTTAAATGCCTTACATCAGTAAATGGCCCAAAGTATTTTGATCCATCTTTAATAATACTGCGAGTTAAAAAGACTTGTGGGTATGGCTCATTTGTAATCCTTATGAAAGGATAACTCTTATCATCTCTCAGATCAATATTATACTTTGGATGGTGCATTTTGATCAAATTTGCTTCTGTCATTAATGCTTCAACTTCGTTTCTTACAATTATCCAATCTATGTTTTTAATATGTTTTAACATGGTTGCATTTTTAGGGGATAAAGAGTTTTTATTCTGAAAATAAGATTTTACTCGGTTTTTTAGATTTTTAGCCTTACCGATATAAATAATATTTTTTTGGTCATTATAAAAATGGTAAACCCCGGGGTCTTTGGGGAGTTGATTCAATTTATTTTTAATATTTTCTGGTATTATCATATAAGCCCTAACATTTTATATATTTCTAATTTCCCATAGTTTCAGTATCAACAAAGATACTAGCCCAAATATGATGCATAGATCCCCACATTTCATGTCTTTTTTTCGTGTAAACAAGCCCTTCCTTTTTTATTTTATCTAAGCAATTTAAAATATAAATTAGATGTCATAATATTCTAATATTAATACATTACTTAAATCATATTAAAAATTAAACTAAAAAATTAAAAAATGCGATCATTCAACTTTATAATAACAAATACTCTGTTAATCTTTTGTTCCATTTTACTAGCGCAAGGACCTGTAAATGAAAAGAAAAGAAAAATTTACAGAACACAAACTGGATCAATTATTGAAGCTCCAAAACCACTATTTAATAGGGTTATTAAAAAAGCTAAAGAAAAAACGAAAAAAGTTAAAAAGAAATCTAATGCTTTAGCTCGTACTAAAATTGTTGAAACTACCTACAGAAACGAACTTGATAGTCTGAAATCTACTGTTTCAGCACTTTTAAAACAGTCCGAGATTCTTCAGAGAAATTATGATCAAAAATTAACAGAAAAATTAACAGATACAATTTTTGTTTATACGACACTATATGATACAACTACTTCTTTAGATACCACATTTATTTACACTAATGCCACTACCACTGTCTATGACACTACTGTTGTTATTGATAGTATTTATATTAACAATTATGATACTACTACAATTGTACAAGCTAACTATGATACAGTATATGTTTTAGATACAACTGTTGTTGTTAATTACGATACAACAATAATGAGAGATACTATATGGGCTTTTGCGTATGATACTACTGTTCTTTATGATACAACATGGGTTTATGCGCATGACACTACCGTTATAAGGGATTCAATTTGGTTGTTCGCAGTTGATTCGGTGAAGTCGTTCGATACTCTAGTTGTTTCTAATAACGATACCGTAACTATTCACACATATTCTAGTAAGTTTCCAAATAATTTCACTCCAGATATGATCAGAGAAAACCAAAGTGCATTCCCTAAATATAAAACTTTAGGAGATGCACTTCGTGCTCGAGATACTGGAGATAAGTCAGCACAAGGATGGATTAATCAAGCCTTAAACTCTGCGGGAGGAGATTGGGTGAAAGCTGAAACAGAATATAAAAAATTGCAAGAAATGTATTCTACGGCAATGGTCCAAGCAATTACAAGAGAACCAAAAGATAATGACTTTATCGGTCCAGATCTTAAATATCGGTCTGTCGTGTTCGATACTTTAAAGATTTTAACCTTTGACACAACTTTAGTACAGGACACGATTAAAAATTTAGTTAAACAAACCTATGTAAAATATGATACTTCTGTTGTAAACAAACGTAGAGAAGTAATAGCTAACACAACACCTCCAGGCCATGAACTCATCATAAAATACCATCGAAATGGTAGAGTTAAAGAACGAGGACTCATGAAAGGTTCTAAAAAGAATGGAGAGTGGATGCAATATGATTTCAAAGGTTTACCCTTAAGGAAATCGCTATACGATATGGGTAGAATGACTGAAGACGAATTAATTGTAACAAATGATCAAGAAAACTCGAATCCAATGTCTGATGATTCAAAATCCGTTAAAAAAGATAAGAAAAAAGATAAATCTAAATCAAAAAAAGCCAACAGTATATTCAAATTACCTAGTTTTAGAAAAAATTAACGTTCAATTAGATTTTTTGAGCTAATTCTACAAGGACACCTGATGCTGAAGATGGATGTATAAATATAATTTTGTATCCCTCCGCTCCCTTGGTTATGTGATCCCCTATAACTTTTATATTCTTCTCTTTCAACTCAACCATTGCTTTATTTATGTCATCAACTTCTAAACATATATGGTGTATACCCGGACCTCTTTTTTTTAAAAATCTTGAAATTGGACTATTGGGATACGTTTCCATTAATAATTCAATTTTCCCATTTCCTGTGGGATAGATATCAGTTATTACACCTTGAGAGTCAACCTCTTCTCTTACTTTCAGATCTAGGCCAATAATATCTCTCCAAAAAGACGAGCTTTCCTCAAAATTATTAACTGCTATTCCAACATGTTCTATTCCTAGAATCTTCATACTTTCAAATTAATAAATTCTTTTTTAAGATTTAAGCCTAATCCATAGTTCGAACTGATTTTCAAACATCCTTTATGTATTTCTGCCCCTATAAAAGGATCATTTTTAATTAAAAGATTACCATCTAAATCTATTAAATCAACTTCACCTGCGAGTTGAGCTGCTGCTGATATTGCTACAGATGTCTCTATCATACACCCTAGCATTACTTTTAGTTTGTATCTCTTCGCCAACTGTATCATATTTATAGCTTCAAAAATTGAGCCACATTTCATCAGTTTAATATTTATTCCATCAAAAGCTGAATGTATTTTAGAGATATCGCTAGAAGTACAACTATTTTCATCTGCATATATATCTATATCAGTGTATTCTTTTAATTTTATTGTATCCTCAATCTTATTAGATGGAAATGGTTGTTCAATTAATTCTATATTATATTTATTGAGCCAATCACATATTTCCAAACCTTGATCGAGTTTCCAACCTTCATTAGCATCTACCCTTATTTTTTTATCTGTATATTTTCTGATTTCTTTTATTATATTTTTATCATTGTCAACGGTACCAAGTTTAACTTTTAATATTTTATATCCTTCAGCATCTTTAACTTTTTCTTCGATTTGACTTATTCTTCCAATTGCTATAGTATAACTAGTTTTATGTATTTTATTTTGCTTTAATTTTAAAAATTTAGAGACTGTTTTTTTCTCGACTTTCGCCATATAATCTAAAAGAGCCATACTAAAAGCAGCTTCCATGGATTTTATTTCACTTAACTGAGGCTTTAAATATTTCCAAATTTTTTCATACGATGTATATGATTGAGGAATTTTAATTCCATTTTGAAGTATTTTCTCAATAAGGTGTATTGATTCATTATATCTTGGGGAGGGAGCAGCCTCTCCTATTCCTGTAATATTATTTCTTTTTAAATAAACATATATTCGATCATACCAATTATTGTTACTTCTTGATAGACCAAAATTATATTTTAAATAAACTCTATGTTTCTTAAAATAGACTTTCATTTATATTAAAAATGATTTTCAATCAAATTTAGGAGTTCTTTTTTCGATAAAAGCAGTGATCCCTTCATTAGTTTCTTTACTTTGAAAACTTTTCGCAAATAATTTAGCCTCTGTTTCCATTCCTTCCTCCTGTTGAGAATTAATCGATTTTTGAATACATAATAATGAAGATTCTAATGCTTTTGGACCATTTTTTAGAATTTTATCGGTATATAACAAGACTTCATTCAAGAGAGTTTCATTAGAGAAAATACCATTTACTAAACCTAAACTAAGTGCTTTTTTTGAATCAATCATTTCACCACTTAAAATCATTTCTAATGCAAATGATTTTCCAACTATTTTAGGTAGCCTTTGGGTACCTCCCCATCCAGGTATCAAACCTAACTTAACTTCAGGTTGAGAAAATTTTGCATTTTCACTAGCAAACCTTAAATGGCAAGCTAAGCTTATTTCACATCCGCCACCTAATGCAAAACCATTTACAGCTGCAATAACCAGTTTCGAAGAGTTTTCAATCGTATTTGTTAAATTTTGTCCAAGTTTTGAAAATTCATATGCCTTAGTTTTGTCAAGATTTTGCATAATCTTAATGTCTGCTCCTGCAATAAATGATTTTTCACCAGATCCAGTAATTATTATAGCTCTAATACTTTCATCTTTTATTGAAGTCTTCAATGCATCATTCAATTCATGGAGAGTTTCATAATTCATTGCATTCAAAGCTTTTTCTCTTTCGATAGTAAGAATGCAAATATTATTTTTAATAATAGAATTTATCATTTTCATAATATTTTTATTTCCAAAATGTTTTACTGAATAGAACCATAACTGTAAATATTTCTAACCTTCCTAAAAGCATACAAAAAGTCAAAACCCATTTTCCCGGTTTTGAAAGCATAGAATAATTATCAGAGGGGCCAAATTCATTAAGGCCAGGACCAATATTTCCCATAGAAGATGCTGCTGCACCAATAGCAGATTCTAAATCAAGACCCAATATTGTTAAAAGAATAGTTGATAAAATAAAAGCTGACATAAAAAATAAAAAGAAACCTAATGTATTTCTAACTACGTCTTCATTAATAAGTTGTTTTCCTATTTTAACAGGTATTAAAGCTCTAGAGTGTAGCATTCTACGAGTTTCTAAAGCAGCATATTTCACCAATAACATACATCTAATTACTTTCATACCCCCTGCTGTAGATCCACCCATTCCACCAATAAACATTAAAATCAGTAAAATTGCTTGCACCGCTACAGGCCAAAGCTCATAGTCAGCAGATCCAAAACCAGTTGTTGTTAAAATTGAAATAGAAGTAAAAAGAGAATCTCTAAAATTAAGAAACGAAAAACCTAAACCATTAATAGATACAAAAATAAAAACTAATACCGTAATAAATAAAGTAACTGAAAAATACACTGAAAATTCTTTGTCTTTAATATATGCTTTAAAATCACCATTTATCGCTCTAAAATGAAGTGAAAAGTTGACTCCTGCTAAAAACATAAAAAAAATAATAATGAAATGAATAACTGAACTATCATAATGACCTATGCTAGCGTTTTTTGTAGAAAAACCACCAGTTGGCATTGTTGTGAAGGCGTGGCATATAGAATCGAATATTCCCATTCCAGCTGCTGATAAAGCTAGAATTTGAGCAAAGGTAATACCAACATATACTATCCACAAAAATTTTGCAGTTTCTCTTACTCGGGGTTTAATTTTATCCGCGACAGGTCCTGGTACTTCAGCTTTAAATAATTGTACTCCACCAACGCCTAACAATGGAAGAATCGCAATATAAAATACGACAATTCCCATTCCTCCGATCCATTGGATGAATGATCTCCAAAATAGAATACCGTGAGGTAAGCTTTCAATTCCATTTGTTAAATGAGGTAGTGTATTTATGTTTCCTAAGATTGTTGATCCTGTTGTAGTTACACCAGACATTGATTCGAAAAATGCATCTGTTATATTTGGTATAGCTCCAGATAGATAGAAAGGTAAAGCGCCTACAATCGCAGTAAATATCCAAGAGAAAGTTACAATAGCAAAACCATCTCGATTTGTAAGAGTTTTATTATGCCTAGTGAAATACCATGTTGGAAACCCAAAAATAATGCATCCAGAAAAAGAAATTAAAAAACCAGTTAAATCACTCTCCCCGTATCCATACGATATTAAAATTGGGAATATCATTGCTAGGCCCAATATCAATAGAAGCCCACCTAAGATATTTAAAAGGATTTTCAACCTCATGAAGAAAAAAGTTTCTTAAGTTTTGTGATTGCTTTTGGTTTTGTAAAGACTAATGCTGTATCATCTTCAGTTAAAATAGAAGTTCCATGTGCTATTCTAATTTTACCATGATGATTTATCATACCAACTATACAATCTTTAGGGAAATTTAATTCTTTTAATGGACGCTCTGTAACGGGGCTTCCTGGTTCAGGTTGAAACTCAATTACATCGACATCGATCTCATCGAAAGTAAGAACTGGAATTTCAGTTATATCAGTATGTAACTCCTTCAAGATTGCATTTACTGTTGATAAATTTTTACTAAAAACAGCCCCTGCTCCTATTTCTTGAATAGCAGGTATATATTCTGTAGTTGAAACATGTATTATACTCTGCGCTGCCCCTAAATGATTTGCTAATAAGCCCGCAATTAAATTTGTCTGCTCATTTTCAGTTACAGCAATAAAACTATCTACATCTTGAATATTTTCAGATTTCAAAAATTCAATATCTGTACCATCTCCATAGATAACCATTGATTCATCAATCATATGAGATATTTGCCCAGCTTTTGGTCTATTTTTCTCTACGAGTCTTACATTCAAAGAATCATTTGGTAAGTGTTTAGCTAAAGTTCTACCAATCTTAGAGCCACCAATAATCATCACCCTATGAGTGTGAGTAATTTCTTTATTTAAAAGTCCCATAAGGTTTTCCAGGTCTTCGGTTTTAATGATAAAATAACCTATATCGCCTTCATTAAATTCAAATTCAGCCCAAGGAACGATTGTTTCTTGCCCTCTTAAGACTGCGATTACTCCAAATCTAAAGTGACTATTATCTTTAGCGATTTTCCCCAAATGCTTATTTGTAATCTTTGAACAATCTTTATTTATTGATAATCCAAGCATTGTCAATCTACCAGCTTCAAAATCAACAGCCTGTACAGCATAAGGATGTTTTACAAGTCTCATGATCTCTTCGCATGCTGCTTTTTCAGGATGGATTACAATATCTACACCAAATTTTTCAGGTCTTATTATTGAATCTTGAGTTGTATATTGTTGATTTCTAAGACGTGCAATTATTTTATTGGCACCTAATTTATGTGCTTGCTGACTGGCTATTAGATTTACTTCATCCACTCTCGTTAAACATAATACATAATCTGCATCACCAACTCTTGCTTCATTTAAACAATTAGGACTTGCTCCATTGCCTTCTACTACAATCACATCAAGATTTTCTGATGCTCTTCTACATTTGAAAGGGTCTATGTCGACTACGGTAATATCATAGTCTTCCTCACTGAGTGCTTTAGCGACATGAAAACCAACTTCCCCTCCACCAATAATAACTACTTTCATTTATGCTACCAACTTATTGTTTACTAAAATTACTAATTTATTGAAACTATAGAAAAATTATACTTAAGTATTTTTTCGCATAATATTTGCGCCTAAGGATCTGAATTTTGCTTCGATTTTTTCATAACCTCTATCAATATGGTATATTCTACTAACAGAAGTTTCACCTTTTGCAGCAAGGCCCGCAACAATCAGAGATGCGCTTGCACGAATATCTGTAGACATCACAGGAGCTCCAATCAATTCTTTTACACCTCTAATTAGTGCTACATTTTTTTTCATTTTAATGTTAGCCCCAAATCTGTTGAGTTCTGGAACATGACTAAAACGATCATGATACACGTTATCAGTAATGATTGAAGATCCTTCTGCCAGAGTCATCAAAGCAATCCATTGCGCCTGAAGGTCTGTTGCAAAACCTGGATATACATCAGTAGTCATATCTACAGCATTTAAGAGCTTTGCAGGAGAAATAGTAATACTAGTTTCTGTCGATGCTATATCACATCCACAATCAGAGAGTTTGGAAAGCATGCTATCCAAATGTTTTGGAATTACATTTTTAATAGTTATTTCTCCTAATAACGCACCAGCTACTAAAAAAGTACCCGCTTCAATCCTATCAGGGATAACCTTGATATCCGCAGATTTCAGTAAATCAACACCTTCAATTACTAATTTACTAGTACCGATACCTTTAATATTTGCTCCCATTAAATTTAAATAATCGCATAGTTGTACAATTTCAGGTTCTTTTGCCGCATTTGATATTTTTGTTATTCCTAAGGCAGTTGCAGCAGCCATAACAATATTACCTGTTGCACCAACAGATGGAAAGTCAAAAGAAATATTTGCACCTTTTAATCGTTTAGCTTCAGCTAAAATATATCCACTCTTGAGGGTGATCTTTGCTCCTAATTTCTTTAGTGCATTTAAATGATAATCAACTGGCCTTGGACCCCAAGCACAACCTCCAGGAAGAGAAACTTTTACATAGCCAAACCTAGCCAATAGTGGCCCTAGAACATAAAAAGAAGCTCTCATAGTTTTCACCAAATCATATGGTGCTTCAGGATTATCTACTGAAGTTGCATCAATTTTCAAATTACCATTTATAAAGTCGCATTTGGCTCCAATGATTTCCAAAAGTTTTATCATTGTTCGGGTATCTTTTAAGTCTGGTACTTGACTTATCTTTGAAACTCCATTAACTAATAATGTTGCTGTCATTATTGGTAAGACTGCATTCTTTGCTCCACTAATTTCTACTTCACCAGATAATTTAGCTTGTCCTTGAATTATAATTTTATCCATCATTTTCTCCGTTTGAAGTTCCTAAAAATAATTTATTCATAATTGCTATACGGTCTCTACCAGTTAAATATTTAAAATTTACATAAGTATTTTGATTCTCAGTATATTTATCAATATGCAAATGATGATTAGCCTTACTTGCGATTTGAGCTAAATGGGTAATACATAAAACCTGTTTATGTTTTGATAACTCAACCAAATGAGAAGCGACTTTACTAGCAGCTAATCCTGAAATCCCAGAGTCAATCTCATCAAAAACGAGTGTTTTTGCAGGATCTATTTTTTCAAAAACAGTTTTTATAGCAAGCATAATTCTGGAAACCTCTCCTCCTGATGCAACAAGTGATAATGGCTTAAGAGGCTCTCCTGGATTAGTTGATAAATAAAACTCTACTAAATCAAAACCTTTTGAATTATATTGGTAAAAATTATTTTTATGTTTTACAAAGCTACTATCATCAACTTTAGTTGATAAATTGATATTAAATAATGACTCAGGCATGTTAAGGTTTCTCATAGTTTTTTGAATTTCTAAAGAAAGGCTCGAGCTTACTTTTTTACGCTTCTCATGAATTTCATTAGCTATTATATTAAAAGTATTTTTCAATTTAATAATATTTTTAATTATTAAATTTTTTTCTTTTTCTGGATTATCCGCCGCCTTTAAACTTGTTTTTATTTCTTCTCTTTTTTCTAAGACAGCTTCTATTGAACCACCATATTTTCTTTTGAGACTTTCAATAGCTGTTAACCTTTCTTCAATAATTTGAATTTCTTCAGGTTCTAAGTCTAGCATGGAAAGTTGATTACTGATCTCACTTTGCGTTTCTTGAATATTAATGATTGAATTTTCTAATAATGAAGAAATTCTATTTAGGGTTGGGTCATATTTTTCTAATGATATAATTATATTTTTGATATGATTGATCTGTGAAATAATTGTGTTATCTTGATTAAAAAGAATATCATTTGAAGTATTTAAAGCATCAATAATTTCTCTTAGATTGGATAGCTTTTTAAATTTACCATGCAAAAATATATCTTCATTTTCAATTAAAGCTATCGCATCTATTTCTTTTGCCTGGAAAATTAATAAATCGCGCTTCTCATTTATCTCATCAAATATTTTTTCTAGTAGTAGAAGCTTTTCTTCTAAACCTTTTATTTCTACAAAAATAGATTTTAAATAATTGATTTTTTCCATGTGTCCGCAGTAATGATCAAGATAATCAATATGAGTATCCGCATTCATAATAAATTGTTGGTCATTTTGACCATGAAAGTCAATTTTTATATTTTTGTGGTCTCTTAAATTATTTAGGGTAATAGGCTGATTTTTATAAAAAGATTTTGTCCGTCCATTCTCTAAAATAACTCTTTTTATTTTAGAGTTATTAAAAGAGGTTTCAATAATTGCCTTATCTTTACCATTACGGATCATCATTTTATGAGCTTTTTTTCCTAGCGAAACACCCAGAGCCTCTAAAATTAAGGATTTCCCAGAACCTGTTTCACCTGTAATAACTGTAAGGCCCGATTTAAAAGGGATTTCCAATTCCTTAATTATAGCATAGTTTTTAATATTTATCTTTTTAATCATCTAATAATCTTTTTTATATATTTATAGAGGAAAAGACTAAAAACAAGGCCTGAATAATCTGCAATTACATCATAAAAACTTGAATCTCTTCCGGGAATAGTAGATTGCCAAAGTTCATCAAATACACAAAAAACCAAACCAAAGGAAAGGATAAATATATTTACAGAGTTAAAAATTTTATAATTTGATCTGATACCTAGAATTCCAAAAACAGTGTACTCTATGAAATGTATTATTTTATCAAAACCTAATATAAAACTACTTGGTATCGATGAGCTTGGTATACTTGAACCTAATAAAATAAGTGCTGAAAAAAGAAAAAAGTGAGCTCTTTTATTTCTCATTATAAAGTTTTAATTCAACGTATAAATTGAAAAGGCAATTGCATACATTTTAATATGAGAGATTGAAACTTTGCATAAACCATTTTGTTTAAAATGTAACTCAACTTTTGGTTCACCATTTTCAAGAGATATAATCTCAATTGACTTAAAGGGAATTTGTTTTTTGTAACCAGAAGATTTCAAAGATTTAATTATTGCTTCTTTTGCGGCGAATCTTCCTGCAAAGTGAATATAAGAATTTTTATTTTTTGTACAATATTTTTGCTCAATGGGAGTATATAATCGGTCCAGAAATGTTTGTCCATTTTTTATTATTGAGTTCTTAATTCTCTCAACTTCAATAATATCTGTTCCTATAAAAAAATTAGATGAATTTTGAATTATGTTCATTAATAATCATTACTAATTGATAAATATCACTTAGGTCCCAATCAGCGCCCGAGTTAACTGTACCAAATGTGTCTCCATAGCGTGCAAAAGCAGTTTTCATACCTATTTTTTTTGCTCCAACTACATCCCTGTCAGGCCAATCACCAACCATAATAGTTTCATTAGGGTCTAAATCAAGTTTCTCTAAGCACATTCTAAATGGTTTTTCTGATGGTTTTCTTTCACCCGTATCATCAAAGGTTATGACAGCATCAAAAAAATGATATAAATTTAGATAATATATTCTCATCCAAGCTTCACGACTTGGAGCATCCGAGACCACCCCTAATTTGATACCAGACTTAGCAAGTGACATCAAAGTTTTGTTAACATTTGGGTATACCATTAGATTAGCTTCTCTTGCCCTTCTGTAAGCAACAATACCTGCCGCCAGATATTTATGTTCAACCCTTCCAATTTGCTTTTCAATGAAAACATCAAAGACCTGTTGGTTTTCCCAACCAAATTCTCCGTAGATAGCGATAATTTCGTCATAAGACTCTTTTTCATCAATAAGAAGTCCCGCTTCAATCATACCCCGGATTGCAGCTTTTACAGCGAATTCTTTCATTTTCATAAAATCTAGTAATGTGTTATCTAGATCAAAGATAACTCCTCTTGTTTTTGAATCACTCATCTTTTATTTTTCATATTTTGCTGGATTATTTATTTCATCTATTTTTCGTTCTGCCATTTTTCTCCAATCTCTATCCTTACGCGCTTCTTCAAAATATTTTTTTGCTCTCGTATTATTTCTATTACCTCTCGCTGCAATTCCAAGTTCAAGCCATCCTCCACCAAACTTGCTCTTTAAATCAACACAAGATTGGGCAGCTTCAGATGCTTCTTTATATTTTTCTAAATGATTAAATGCTGAGGCTAAGTTGAAAAACTTATTATAATCTTTTTCATCTATTTTTGTGGAAATCTTTAAGTTTTCTACTGCTTCAGCAAAATTTTCTTGAAGAGCATAAAGTAATCCCAAACGCATAAATGCATCTGCATAGTTTGGATCTATTTGGATAATTGTTTTAAGAATGTCTTCTGCTCTTTTATAATCATTTTGCTCAGTAAGTAGCTTACCTAAGTTCCCATATGCCTTTGAATATCCAGGGTTAATTTCAATTGCTTTTGAATAGTGTAATATTGCTTCATCCAAATTCCCATCTGATTCATGAGCGGTTCCAAGAGTAAACCAAGTTTTATCATGATCTGGCTTGATTTCAAGAACCCTGCTCAAAGAGTTTATAGCCATTGAAGATTTACCTTGTTTCTTTTGTAAAACTCCCAATTGGAAATAAGCTAAATAGAAGTTGGGATCAAATGAAAGTGCTTTTTCATAGTAATCAGAAGCTTTTGATAAGTCACCTCGTTTATAAGATTTATTTCCAGCATTTAGAAACTGCTTAGTTACATTATCAAGGCCCTTTCTTGCTTTTGAGTGCTCGGGGTAGATTTTTAATGCTTTACTAAAATGTTCTGCTGCTCCATCAATATTTTTCTGTCTAAATCTAGTAAGTCCTTTATAGAATTCAGCTTCTGGAAAATATGGATGGGAGATAAGAATAGCATCGTATTCTTTAATTGCATCATCATATAACCCTTGCTGGACATTTCTATTACCATTCTGGATATGTTCTGATATTTTAGAGATTTTCCCTGACCAGTCTCTAAAATCTTCATCTGCTTGGACTGCTTTTATAGCATATTCATTAGCTTTTTTCAAATCTCCTTTATGTAAATATAATTTAGAAAGACCTTGAATTGCAGGCGCAAAACTAGGATCAATACTTAAAGATTTATTTAAGGACTCTTCCGCCTGCAATAATTGATTTTCTTCCAAGAGCTTTATGCCTTTATTATAGCTTGATTCAGGATCCTGTGAAAATGCGGATGATGTTAAAATTAATATTAAAAAAAAATTAATGGAGTTTATCATTTTTATCTCTTGAAGTTTTATTTAAAAATTTGTGTGGTTATTTATTTTTTAGAAATTTATTATCAATTACTTACTTTCAGTTGGAAGTAAATCTATTTTTTTATCAAGGCTTAATACTTTTGAATCTATTTTTGAGATTTTAATATTCATATCTTTAATCGAGCTTTCTACTTTAATCATATCGTTATCTAGTTTACTGATAAGATCATCAAGTCTAGATACTTTTTCATTAGAAGCTTTAAGATCTCTTGTTACATCTAAGACCTTATTGCTCATAATATCAAAATCATTTTTCAAGTTACCAACCTCGACCTTAAGGTCTTTATGATTTTTGATATTATTCTTATCAGAATTTTCTATGGTTTTATTTATTATATCTAATTTTTTATTAAGATCTGTTACGGTATTATTAATTTCTATTGAAAGTTCACTTGTTTTTAGTTCAATTTTATTTGCGTTATTTTTAATCTCTAATCCATTATTTTTAATCATATTTTCAATAGAATTAAAACTACTTTGAACTCTGGTAACTTCTTGAATTTGATTTGCTAGTGCACCAGACATCATATCAATCTGGTTCTGTTGCATTTTTTGGTTATCTTTTGAAGCTATTATATCTTTTTTAAAGCTCGATAAATTTCCTGTCAATAAATAAGATTGGTTCGAAGTGATATCAAGCTTTTGTTTAATTTGAGAATAGCTTTTATTTAACATCACTAAAGAATCTTCTAAGGTACCTACTTCTTGTTTATTACCAGCAATACCTACTCGTTGATTTACTAAATCGTCTTGGACATAGTCCATTTTCTTATTTTGTTCTCTTGACTCAGAATATAATCTTAAAAGATCTATTTCAAATTCATTCTGTAAAACTTCAAGATTTTCAAATAAGACTTGTAAATCATCCACAACCGTCTTTAATGAATCATTCCAGTGGCTTACTTTACCTGTTAGATGTGTAACATTTCCCTGAAGATATTCTAAACGCTCTGACATAAATGTTAAGTCACCTTTTTTTGCTGAATCTTCTCTTCCAATGATGTCTGATGGAATTATTTTTATTGTTCCTTGATCTGTTTTTAAAAAAATACGGTGCTGGTTTTCATTAACTACTTTTCCCTGAATAATTGATCCATCTTTTAAAAAAAAAATAGACACATTTTGCGCTAGGCAAATTTTCATACTGAATACGAGGATTATGATAGTTAGTTTATTCATAAGTCATGGATACTTTAAAGTCGCAAAATATAAACTAATGTTAGGACTAGATCAACCCAATGAAAAAAAAATATATAATAAAAAATATCATCTAATAGTACCGAAGGCCGGACTCGAACCGGCACAAGGATAACCTTACTAGCCCCTCAAGCTAGCGCGTCTACCAATTCCGCCACTTCGGCATTTGTTAATTGTTT
>Ga0115570_10000066_pt1 | contig 73307 bp, 59 predicted proteins | sample COGITO_mtgs_1205_3_FD_87294 | JGI IMG/M metagenome (GOLD analysis project Ga0115570, IMG submission 87294) | Pelagic marine microbial communities from North Sea - COGITO_mtgs_120524 | ecosystem: Environmental > Aquatic > Marine > Epipelagic | place: Germany:Helgoland, sampling site Kabeltonne... | reverse complement strand
TCTAGAGCTGCTAAATTTATTAAGGGATAAATATGGAGAATCCTTAGAAGATGAGCTTGATCATGCTATGACTTTTGCTTCAATCACAAGCGTAGATGATGATTTAGAAACGAAACAAGCTGTTCAAAAGGTTGGCAATAAAACCATATTTGATGGTGTGGAAACAAAACTGAATCAACTGATTGAAGAAGGCTATCCAGATCAAGCTGTGGCACACTATGGCGCATTGTGGAATGTGCTTAACGAACATGCCAACCGCGACTCCAAATACGCCTTTTCATTTGCAAAAACAGGAACTTCATTCAACGACACTTCAAGAGGAGGAAGAGGGACTCAGCAAATCATTTATTGCTCGAACCCATCAAAAAAGACTTTCGGGATGAAGTTTTATGTCAAACACAATTCCGAAATAGCCCGAGAACTGTATACAGAACTCTGTTCGAAATTTAATCTCAATGAGAGTACTAATTTATTTGTGCATGAAAAGGAGGGCTTAACTTTAGATCAGGGCCTTGTATTCGAACTTAGGGATAATTATGAAGAAATGCTGAAATATATTGCAGATCGCGTCACGGGAAATCTTTGAGGTTATAAAAAATTTATAATTAATGATACCATATTTTAATTTAAAACACGCATTATGGCAACAATTAAAGTAATTAAAACAAGTTCAGTACAAAGCATCAAGCGTCAATTTAAGGACGACTTCAACTGCAGTATTAGGATTTACAAGGGTAATAAATTTGCTGATGACAAGACAAAAATCAGCGAATTATCAAAGACTAATAACCCAGGCGGAGAGCTTGAGTTGGGAGCAAGGAGTCGGGTTGAGAACGTTGAGCGTTACTTCATGGAGACCTTTGGTATTAAGGTTCAGATATCCAATGCTGATGACAGTAAATTGGCTGACAATTCAATGACCTTAACCCAGGCTGGAAAATTATAATAATCCCTAGGGCGTTTCGGCGCCCTTTTCAAAAACAAGACAGATGGAATTTTTTAAAGGAATCACTGATCATTTTAACAAGTCCGAGTTTACTATTGCTCGAAACAAAAAGCTAAAAACCATTTCTCAAGATTTTAAAAAGTCTTTTGGTTTGTCATTGGTTTTTTACAAAGGCAATATGATAGCCGAGGATGATTTGACTTTAGCGGCCTTGGATAAAAAGACGACAAAGGAGGTAAGCACCGACACGAAGTTGAATTTGAAGATCAAGGCAAGTATGAAAGTAGGGGAGGTTGAGGATTTATTTGAGAGCACTTTTGGGGTTAAAGTTCAAATAAAAGACGCTTCTGCCAAGACATTAATTGACAATGATTTAACCTTAGGAAAGGCCTCAAGAAGCTGATGTTTTGCCAGGGATGTGGCTATAATTTAACGGGAAAAGAGAATTTTTGTCCAAGTTGTGGAGGAAATGCTCATGAGTTGGTCAGCCCGCAAAAAAAAGAAGATTTTCATTTCGAATTTTCCTCAAAGATTTTAGTTGGAGGCAGTATTCTTACACCAGACAAACTCCAATTGAATCAGAACATGGTGACCTATCAAAAGCGCAATAAATATCTCATTGGCGTTGACAGTGTCAGCCTAAAATACAAAGACATATCCTCTGTCAGAATAGACAGAAAATTAATAAATTGTAACATCATTATTTCAGGGAGAGGCTCAAGAGAAATCGTAGCTCGAAATTTTTATATAGGCGACGCAAAACGGATTAAAGAAATCATTTTAAACAATATGTAAATGTTTGATCAGAAAACAGTGGAGTCACTGAAATCTTATGTTTACATTCTCGTAGATCCTGACACTAATTTGCCCTTTTATGTGGGTAAAGGCGTTGGAAATCGCGTGTTTAATCATGTTGAAGATGCGCTGAAATCATCCGAAAATTCGGATAAATTTGATAAAATTCGATCGATTGTTAGCAAAGGTAAACAGGTGGAGCATTACATCGTTCGACATGGTATGAGCGATAAAATGGCTGTAGAAATCGAGTCTGCTTTTTTAGATACTTTCGAATTTATCCCATCTTTGAATGACTTTAAATCAGGCAATGTACAAGGGGGCATCGCTACTAAAGACCGTGGCTTTATGTCAGTCGGCGAAGTTAGAAGGCGTTATAATGCCGAACCTTTATTGAGTATTCCAACCAACACTGTGATTATCAATATAAATAGAACTTACGTCAGAGGTGCTGGTTCAGAAAGCATTTATCTTGCAACAAAACAAACTTGGCGTATGGATGATCCTCGCCATGGTCCCTTAAAGTTTGTATTAAGTGAGTATCAAGGTTTAATTGTTGAAGTGTTTGAAGTGGATCATTGGTATCCATCTCAAAGGGGGTATAATCCAGGAAGCAAAAAGTTTGGTAAAACCTACACGGGATATGGTTTTGAAGGTAAGGTGGCGCAGGAGTCCATTAGAGAAAAATATATAGATAAATCCATTGCTCACTATAAAAGTGTAAGGGGCAGGGCACAAAGTATCATATACAAACTTTAAAATTTAATCAGATGAGTATAGATTCAATTAAAAGGCAAATCGAAGGAATTAAAAGAGATATAGAACGGGAGAAAGCAAAAATTGCGGGTTGCCGAGAAGATATTTCAAAAGTTCGGGTTCGAAAAAGTCGTGAAACACAGAATTACGCCAATCGTTTGCGAAGTGCAAGTTCTACGGCGAACAGACACAATATACGCGCTCAGAAAAAAAGGGATTGGGAATCTTTCGCTAGAGATATTGAACGTGAAAAAGATAAAATTGAGTACAGCCGAAAGCGTATTTCTGACTATAGAGAAGACATAAAACGTTGCAGAGAACGCATCAAGCGCCTAAGATAAGCGATATGACAAAAGTCCTCTCCAAGTCACGCTACAAGCTTGGTTTAGAATGTGCAAATAAACTTTTTTTTCATAGCGACAAATCTTTCAAAAACCAACAAACTGATAATTCTTTTTTAGCATCTTTAGCCGAAGGTGGATTTCAAGTGGAGGCTTTGGCGCGATTAAAATACCCTCAAGGTTTTTTTGTGAAAGCAAATCCGGGGGACTATCAGGCTGCGGCTCGTGAATCCAAATTACTTTTTGACAGGCATAAGGTTGTCGTTTATGAGGCTGCGTTTTTGACCAATGACCTCTATGCGATGACTGATATTGTCGTCAAAAATGGCAATGACATCAAACTTATCGAAGTGAAAGCCAAGTCATATGATCCAAATGACCCTCATTGCTTTATTGGTAAAAGAGGCGGGCTGGTAAGTTCGTGGAAGCCCTATCTTTTCGACTTGGCGTTCCAAAAAGAAGTGGCTCAACGCGCTTTTCCTCATTTCAATATTACCGCTTGCCTATTGATGGCAGACAAGTCTAAAACAGCTATTACGGAAGGATTGAATCAAAAAATTCGATTGCCAACAAAGGGAGATGTTAGGCAGGATGTTCAAGTATTGCTTACCGAGGAAGAAGCTGCAAATGAAGATGTGGTTATTGAAGTCAATCTAGATGATATTATAGAAGATATTCGGAATGGCAAATACGAATTTGACGAAGGTCATTCCTTTAAATCATCCTTATTATATTTAAGTGACGTCTACCAAAAAGGCGAATATCCAAACCATCCTGCGGAGTATAGCGCGTGTAAGAAATGCCAGTTCAAGGCAAATGTTGAGGATAAATTAGTAGGATTTTCTTCAGGATTTGAGCACTGTATGCGTTCTCAACTGGAATGGACCGATCAAGACTTTGATATGGACTCGGTATTTGACATCTGGAATTTCAGAACTGGTTCGAAACTCATGGCGGAAAAGCGCATGCGGCTTTCTGAATTGACCATAGAAGATTTTAAAATTAAAGAAGAGCCCGATCGTTTAAGTGCCTCAGAGCGGCGTTGGGTTCAGGTTGAAAAGGGGTTGGATAATGATCTATCGCCTTATGTGGAAAAGGAAGGCTTAAAAGCCGAAATGTCGAAATGGATTTTCCCCTATCATTTTATCGATTTTGAAACCAGTGCCGTGGCTTTACCCTTCAACAAAGGCCGTCGACCATATGAGCAAGTGGCTTTTCAGTTTTCGCATCATATTTGTCATGCTGATGGTCGCATCCTACACAAGTCCGAATACATTTGTGCCGAGCCTGGTGTCTTTCCGAACTTTCATTTTGTGAGAGCCCTCAAAAAATCGCTCGATCAAGACCAAGGTTCTGTATTTAGATTTGCCTCTCACGAGAACAGTATACTCAATGCCATTGCGGTACAATTGGTCGGGAGCGATGAACCTGACAAACAAGATCTCATTGATTTTATCAGATCCATTTGTACACCTACCTCAAATAGTGAAGAAATATGGACGCCCACGAGACCCATGGTGGATCTCAGAGATGTGGTTGTCGATTTTTATTATCACCCTTTGACCAAAGGGTCAAATTCTATTAAAGCCGTATTGCCGGCAGTTTTAAATGCAAGTCCTTTTCTCAAAAATAAATATAGCGCTCCAGTAGGGGATATTAACCTCTCCTCACTAAATTTTGATGACCATCAGATATGGTTTCACTTAAAAAATGGTATGGCAGTAAATCCGTATAAATTGCTTCCCGCACTTTTCGATGGTTGGGACGATGAGACCCTTGAGACCACCATTTCGGGTATGGTTGGGATTGCAGACGGCGGCGCTGCACTAACAGCATATTCTAAATTACAATTTGTCGACATGCCTGATCATGAGCGTGAGACCATAATAAATGGATTACTCAAATATTGTGAATTGGACACCCTTGCCATGGTAATGATTTATGAACATCTAAAAGAAATAACGCAATAAATAGAAATTATGAAAAATAGCATTGAATTGAAGATTTTGATCTTATTAATTGCAATGACCTTGAGTGGTACCATTAACGGTCAAACGATTATCAATACAGAAAATATGATGTCCAAAATAGACGGTGATTGGTCGTTTTCGGCCAGTTTGGAGGGTGATTTCAATTTTGGCAATATTGAATTGATTCAATTTGGTACTGCGACACAATTGGCCAAGAGAATCGACCGTCATCTTATAAGAGGGCTATTCAATTACGAATATATCTCTGAGGGGGATAACACATTATCTTCCGATTTTACAGGACAAATTAGATACAATTATCAATTAAACAAGAATTCGATGTTTGCTTTTATTCAAGCTCAAAACATCAAATCATTGCGAATGAACCACCGTTATCTTGGCGGAGGAGGCTACCGTCAAAACCTTATTACTAAAGACAAGAATTACTGGGATCTTTCGGCAGGAGCGTTCTTCGAGGATGAGTTTTATGACAGAGATCAACCCACCGAACTTCAGGTGTATAACTGGCGATACAGTCTTAGTAGTTTTTCAAAAATTCACTTTTCAGAACATGTCTTTTTAAACACTTCAATTTACTATCAAATCAACACCAAGCGCGGTGCAGATTATAGATTGTTTTTTGAACCAAGATTGTATTATCAGCTCAATAAAATAGACTTGTATATCGATATGACCTATCGCCACCATTCAACCCCGTATATTGACATTTTACCAACTGACACTCAAGTCGTTTTTGGTATTGAGTTTAGCCTTTAGCAAAAGCGTTATTTTTTCTTAGAGCGAGTTGTTTAGTTTACTTACTTTTGTTATACGTTTAGTCAAAATAAATCTCACATGCGCCTAAAATCTATTTTCCTTTCAGCCATGGCACTGCTTCTGAGCAGTACTTTTAATGCTCAAATTCTCAAGCCGGTCAAATGGCAAGTTAAAGCTGAAAAGGTTGATGACCTTACCTACGACATCGTATTTAACGCAACCATCACTCAAAACTGGGCATTATATTCCATTGATAGCCCAGATGGAGGTCCCTTACCAACCGAATTTTTATTTGATGACAATGCGTCCTTAGAATTGATTGGTGGTCCTCAGGAGGACGTTGACCGTTTATTGCTAAAGCCTGAACCCTTATTTGATAACATCATGGTGGGCAAATTCCATGATTACGCCAAGTTTGTGCAGCGCATAAAGGTCACGGCACTGCCAATGTCCATTTCAGGAATGGTGGCATTCATGACTTGTGATGATGCCCTATGCATTCCTGATGACTGGCCTTTCGAAATCAATTTAACTGAACAAGGTTCAGAATTAATGGTAAATACAGACGATGTAACTGCCAATGATACGGAAGTAAATCAACTGTTATACGGCATGCAGCCAAGTGATATAGAACTTTTAAACAGTGGTTGTGAGCAGCTTTATGGCGGTGGTGATGCCATGGATCAAGAAAGCAAGTCCTCCATGTGGCGTATTTTTATCTTGGGCTTTTTAGGTGGTTTATTATCATTATTGACACCTTGTGTTTTCCCAATGATTCCATTAACGGTCAGTTATTTCACCAAAAAAAGTGATCAAAAAAGATCGGGATTAGGCAAAGCAGCGCTTTATGGACTTTTTATTGTCTTAGTTTATTTGATTTTTAGTGTGCCATTCCATTTGTTAGATTCTGTTAATCCAGATATTTTGAATGATATATCGACCAACGTGGTCCTTAACGTCATCTTTTTTGTCATTTTTATTGTTTTTGCCTTTTCGTTTTTCGGTTATTTCGAATTGACTTTGCCTAACAGTTGGATGTCAAAAACCACACGAGGTGAGAGCATAGGTGGGGTTTTAGGTATCTTCTTTATGGCTTTGACTTTGGCTTTGGTATCCTTTTCGTGTACTGGTCCCATTTTAGGATCACTTCTCGCAGGATCACTATCTTCAGATGGTGGTGCTTGGCAACTGACAGTTGGAATGGGTGGTTTTGGACTGGCGTTAGGTTTACCATTTGCAGTTTTCGCTTTGTTCCCAAATATGCTCAAAGCGCTGCCTAAGTCGGGTGGATGGCTCAATACAACCAAAGTCATTCTAGGGTTTTTAGAATTGGCCTTGGCTTTAAAATTTTTATCGAATGCCGATTTAGTGCAGCATTGGGGTGTTCTCAAAATAGAACCATTCCTCATTCTTTGGGTGCTGATTTTTATAGGATTGGCTTTATATTTATTAGGTGTGATTAAGTTCCCTCATGATGGCGCACGAAAAAAGCTTGGATTTGACAGAATTGCTGCGAGCGCTCTCGTATTCGCTTTTGTCGTCTATCTGATTTCTGGATTAAGGGTAAACCCTGAAACACAAGCCTATGAACCATTAAAATTACTCAGTGGTTTGACGCCACCGTCTGGATACAGTATGTTTCATCCAAACGATTGTCCAAATAACCTCGATTGCTTTAAAGATCTAAAACAGGGGCTAGCCTATGCTCAAAGTGTTGATAAACCAGTACTCCTTGACTTTACAGGCTATGCTTGTGTGAATTGCCGCAAAATGGAAGAGCATGTTTGGCCAAATTCTACCATCGATCACTTTTTAAGGGATGATTATGTTTTGATTTCGTTATACGTTGACGATAAAATGTCTTTACCTGAAGATCAGCAAATTTTAGCGAATCGCGTGGGCGGTGGAACACGAATGCTAATGAACTATGGACACAAATGGGCCAATTTCCAAACCCATTTTTTTCATACCAATTCTCAACCTTATTATGTTTTATTGAGCCCCGACGGCTCTAAAATATTGACGCAGCCTGTTGGTTATACACCCGATGCTTCTCAATTTGCGAATTATTTGAGATGTGGACTTAAGACTTGGAGGTCTCAATAATTAGAGATTCCCAAAAAGCCCTTATATTTACATCAGCAAGTTGTTGTTTAATACGGTTTAACGAATATGTTTGATCAATTTCTATCTTTCTTTCAATTGGGGCTGTTTCACATCCTTGATCTGACCTCATGGGATCATATACTGTTTTTGGTCGTTCTTTCAGTGCCTTTCACCTTCGATCATTGGAAACGCTTGTTTGTTTGGCTAGCCGTTTTCACCTTGGCGCATTTCGTTGCATTACTGCTTGTTTATCTGTCTATTATTAAGGTAAGCACATTGTCTTTGTCATTCTTAATTCCGATGATCATTTTGATCATAGCCTTTTATAATGTTTTAAAAATTCGTCGGAATTACAACACTGGATATGTTGGCTTTCTTTTTGTTTTATCCCTGATTTTAGGAGCTATACATGGTTTTGCTTCAATAGATACTTTTGCAAACCAATTGAACACAGAAAGCGCTGTTTATGTCAATATGGTTTCTTTCAATGTCGGCCTATTAATGGGTCAAGTGCTGGTCTCTATACTTGTTTTGATTCTCGGATTTTTAGGACAAACCCTGTTGAGGTTTTCCAGACGAGACTGGGTGCTTTTCACTAGTGCGCTTGTCATGGGATTAGTTATTCCTATGTTGATCAAACACTATCCATGGTAGATAAAAAACAAGAAAAATACGATAAGGCATATTTAAGGATGGCACAAGAATGGGGTCGGTTGTCTTATTGTAAGCGCAAACAAGTTGGAGCCATTGTGGTTAAAGACCGCATGATTATTTCCGACGGTTACAATGGTACACCTTCGGGTTTCGAAAATTTTTGTGAAGATGAAGAGGGCTACACCAAGTGGTATGTCCTTCATGCCGAAGCCAACGCCATTTCAAAAGTAGCGGCTTCCACCCAATCCTGTCATGGCGCAACGCTCTACATCACCTTGTCGCCTTGTAAGCAATGCAGCAAACTAATTCACCAAAGTGGTATTGTCAGGGTGGTGTTTCAAGAGGCCTATCACGACACTTCAGGCGTGGACTTTCTACTTAAAGCTGGAATTCAGGTAAATCATCTTTCTGATTTGAAATAAAGCTATTCAGCTAATTTTTTTACCCGTATCGAAAGACGCAAAATCCCCATCAGTAGAATGCAACAGGCACTCGCTAAAATTGAAATGACCGCCACCATGGAGTCACCGTTAAAGGGGTTTGACCAATCCACCTTAAATAGGTTGAAAATAATAAGTCCAACGGCTAGAATACTTAAAATATATGTAAGTTTTATCATCCTTGTAGTAACATGCTTATATTTCCAGTGAATAATTTTACTGCGATAGCCAATAGAACTACCCCAAACACTTTCCTGATAATATTGATACCATTGTCGCCAATGGCCCGTTCAATAGTTTTTGAAGTTTTAAGTACAACATATATCACTAACACATTGATAATGATTGCAATAATGATGTTTTGAGTCTCAAATTCGGCGCGCAATGAAATGAGGGTGGTCATGCTGCCTGGTCCTGCAATCAAGGGAAAAGCAAGTGGAAAAACAGCAGCTGTTTTGATGTTTGAACTGCCATCTTTATATAAGGTAATACCTAAAATCATTTCTAAAGCAATAAAAAAAAGGATAAAAGCCCCAGCTACTGCAAATGAATGGACGTCAATCCCAATCAATTTGAGTATGCTATCGCCCAAGAATAAAAATGATATCATGATGACTCCGGCAATCAAAGTGGCTTTTTCACTATGAATATGACCTACTTTCTGACGCAGATTTATGATGATTGGAATATTCCCTACAATATCGATCACAGCAAACAGGATCATGAAGGCAGTAAAGATTTCTTTAAAATTTAAAACCATGACTTTTTTAATGAGGCTGCAAAGATATATTGCTCCGGTCAAATGCCAATGCCTTATTTTGCTCAAATTGACATAAAGCGCGTCTTAAAGTCGGAAACGAAACTTATCTTTGGTCCATGATAAGAATAGGCTCGGCTTTAATTTCTGAAGATTTGCTCGAAAAGCAATTTGCATGCGACCTCAACGCATGTCATGGCGCGTGCTGCGTGGCTGGCGAAGCTGGTGCGCCGCTTTCTTCCGAAGAAACCACCATTCTCGATGAACTTTACCCCAAAATAGCACCTTATTTAAGAGTCGAAGGACGTGCTGCGATTATTGAACAGGGAACCAGTATTGTGTCCAGCTCTGGCGATCTGGAAACGCCCTTAGTCAATGGCGCAGAGTGTGCCTACGTTGTTTTTGATGATCACAACAGGGCTTTGTGCGGTATTGAAAGCGCCAAACGCGATGGCGCGATCGATTGGTTAAAACCACTATCCTGCCACTTATACCCCGTTAGGGCATTGGAGTTGGATGAGCTCACCGCACTCAACTACCACCATTGGCCCATTTGCAGCACAGCTTGTGATTTGGGAAAAACGCAAAAAACACCAGTTTATCAGTTCGTAAAGGAGGCTTTAATTCGAAAATTTGGACCATCTTGGTTCGAGACGCTTGAGCAGCACGACAAATTGAAAAATTAGTTTGTGATTTTGTCACATTGAAAAAAATTTGCATTCCCATTTTTATCCGAAATGACTTAAAAAGGGCCGTATTATTGACATTCAAATTATTGATAATTAGTCTTTTATCATTTAAAACGGTCAAATTATTTTGTAAGATTATACCTACACCTTGTTAAAAACTTCAAAGCAATGTTTATAAGTAAGCCTTTCTATTCTGATCTCAATTTTCAATCTTTGTTAAGTAAAAATTAGTAAAAAAAATAGCAGAATATCATGTCAACACAAGTCGAGCCCATTTTAAAGGAAAATAGTAACCGTTTTGTCATTTTCCCTATTCAGCATCACGATATTTGGGATTGGTATAAAAAGTCGGAAGCCAGTTTTTGGACGGCTGAAGAAATCGATTTGCATCAAGATTTGACAGACTGGAGCACCAAACTCAATGATGATGAGCGTTATTTTATCAAACATATTCTAGCTTTCTTCGCTGCGAGTGATGGTATTGTCAATGAAAATTTGGCAGAGAATTTTGTTAATGAAGTGCAATACTCTGAGGCTAAATTTTTCTATGGCTTCCAAATCATGATGGAGAACATCCACAGCGAAACTTATTCGCTTCTCATAGATACTTATGTTAAAGATGAGGCTGAAAAAAACCAATTATTTCAAGCCATAGACGTTTTTCCTGCGATTCAAAAGAAAGCCCAATGGGCTTTGAAATGGATCGAATCACCCAGCTTTGCTGAACGTCTCATTGCATTTGCGGCAGTAGAAGGCATCTTTTTTTCAGGAGCCTTTTGTTCAATCTTCTGGCTTAAAAAGCGAGGCCTTATGCCTGGACTTACTTTCTCAAATGAGTTGATTTCTAGAGACGAAGGCGTCCATTGTGATTTTGCAGTGCACTTGCACAACAAGCACTTGGTTAATAAAGTGCCAAAAGAGAGAATTACCGAAATTATCGTGGACGCGTTAAACATCGAACGCGAATTTATTACAGAGTCTTTGCCAGCCAGTTTGATTGGTATGAATGCTGGCCTTATGACCCAATATCTAGAGTTTGTCACCGACCGTTTGCTGCGCGAACTGGAGTGCGAACCTATTTATCACGTGAGTAATCCATTTGATTTCATGGATATGATATCCCTTCAAGGTAAAACCAATTTCTTTGAAAAACGTGTGTCTGAATATCAAAAAGCAGGCGTCCACGTCAAAGAGGAAGAAGGGAATAAGTTTACTATGGATGCCGATTTTTAATATCGGACAACAAAACCCTTCAAACCTCTAGCCAAAATCCCCATCTCAAAGGGCATCGGTTTGAAGAATAACCAAAATAATGTCGCTCGAAAGGGCTTAATAGTACCGCCAGACAATGCTGTCCAAGATCTTGTCGGCTTTAAATGTGAAATGTATGTATGTAATCAAAAGAGATGGCCACAAAGAGCCAGTGAGCTTCGATAAGATCACCGCACGGGTTAAAAAATTATGCTACGAACTCAACGAAATCGTTGACCCTGTAAAAGTTGCGATGAAAGTAATCGAAGGGCTCTATGACGGCGTGACGACCAGTGAATTGGACAATTTGGCTGCTGAGACAGCGGCATCCTTAACCACTGCGCATCCCGACTATGCCAAATTAGCCGCACGCATCTCAGTGTCAAATCTTCATAAAAACACTAAAAAGTCTTTTAGTGAAGTTATGACCGACTTGTACACCTACATCAACCCACGTACGGGTAAAAAAGCACCTTTGTTGGCCGATGACGTCTATCAGGTGATCATGGACAATAAAGAAAAAATTGATTCAACCATTATTTATAACCGCGATTTTGGTTATGACTATTTTGGATTTAAAACCCTCGAGCGTTCTTATTTGCTCAAACTCAATGGTGAAATTGCCGAAAGACCGCAGCACATGCTCATGCGTGTGTCTATCGGGATTCATTTAAACGATCTCGAGTCCGCTTTTGAAACCTATGAGTTGATGTCCAAAAAATATTTTACCCACGCCACACCAACCCTGTTCAATTCGGGTACCCCTAAACCTCAGATGTCTTCGTGTTTTTTATTAAGCATGAAAGACGACAGCATCGATGGCATTTATGACACTCTAAAGCAAACAGCCAGAATTTCTCAGTCGGCTGGAGGTATCGGTTTGTCTGTGCACAATATCAGAGCCATGGGCAGCTATATCGCTGGCACAAATGGTACAAGTAATGGTTTAGTTCCCATGCTTCAAGTATTCAATGACACAGCACGTTATGTTGATCAAGGTGGCGGAAAACGCAAGGGCAGTTTTGCCATTTATCTCGAGCCATGGCACGCTGATATTTTCGATTTTCTCGATTTAAAAAAGAACCACGGTAAAGAAGAAATGCGTGCTCGCGATTTGTTCTACGCCATGTGGATCCCAGATTTGTTCATGAAGCGTGTTCAAGAAGATTCAACTTGGACCCTGATGTGTCCTAATGAGTGTCCAGGTCTTTACGACCACCATAGTGCCGAATTTGAGTCCATTTACCTCCGTTATGAAGAAGAGGGTAAAGGACGCAAAACCATAAAAGCCCGTGAATTGTGGGAGAAAATTCTAGAATCTCAAATTGAAACGGGAACACCTTATATGCTGTATAAAGATGCAGCCAACTCAAAATCAAACCAACAAAACTTGGGTACCATCCGCTCGTCCAATCTGTGTACCGAAATATTAGAGTACACATCACCCGATGAGGTAGCGGTGTGTAATTTGGCCTCTATTGCACTGCCGATGTTTGTGAAAGATGGTGCGTTTGACCACCAAGCCCTTTATAAAATTACCAAGCGGGTGACCAAAAACTTAAACAGGGTGATCGACCGCAATTATTATCCCGTAAAAGAGGCTGAAAACTCAAACATGAGACACCGTCCAATCGGTTTGGGCGTCCAAGGTTTGGCCGATGCTTTCATCATGCTCCGCTTGCCGTTCACTAGCCCAGAAGCCAAGCAGTTGAATAAAGACATATTTGAAACCCTCTATTTCGCTGCAGTAACGGCATCTATGGAAGAAGCCAAAACGGATGGCACTTATGAAAGCTATGAGGGCTCACCAATCAGCAAGGGCGATTTTCAGCACAACCTTTGGGGTGTTGACGAAGCCAGCCTCAGCGGCACCTGGGATTGGGAAGCACTGCGTCAAGAAGTGGCCAAACACGGCGTTCGTAATTCATTATTGGTTGCGCCCATGCCAACAGCAAGCACTTCTCAGATTCTAGGCAATAACGAATGCTTTGAGCCTTACACTTCAAACATTTACACCCGACGGGTACTTTCAGGTGAGTTTATCGTAGTCAACAATCACTTACTCAATGATTTGGTTGAATTGGGATTGTGGAACGAATCTCTCAAACAAGACATCATGCGCGCTAATGGATCCATCCAACACATAGCATCCATTCCGGCCGACATCCGCGAATTGTATAAAACAGTTTGGGAAATGAGCATGAAGGACATTATTGATATGGCACGTGATCGTGGTTACTTCATCGATCAGTCGCAATCTCTCAACCTCTTTATGGAGGGTGCTACAATGGCCAAACTGACCTCAATGCACTTCTACGCTTGGTCTAACGGTTTAAAGACAGGCATGTATTATTTGAGAACCAAAAGTGCTGTGGATGCTATTAAGTTTACTTTAAAGCAAGAGTCTGTGACTGCCCCAGTATCAGTAGCAGTGGAAACTGAAGTCGAGGACAATGCTGAAGTATTGTCTCAAATGCAGCAACAGGCCGAGAAGGCGGCAGAGACTTTTGCTAAAGCACAACTTAAACCTCAAGTTGAAGCAGAACCCATATCGCCTGAAGAAATGAAAGCGCTCATAGCACAAGCCAAGAGTGGCGAAGCCGATGATTGCTTAATGTGTGGCTCTTAATGCGTCCACTTAAACCATTACATGACCCCCGATACCCTCGGGGGTTTTTATTTGAGCGTTTTTATTTTACCACTTATAGGCATATCATATACAGTTAACCTCTCATTCAACACCGCCTATATAGTGGACCATTAATCCCTGACTTTTATTTTGACCAATAACGCTCACACATTTTTTTATGCGGGTATAACTTCTAACATTAAAGAGGAGCTAGATAATCTTAGCAAAGGTTTCTTAAAAGATGATTTATGGCCAGAAGATTGTAAAAAGCTGGTCTATTGCGAAAAGTTTGTTTTTGAAAGAGAGGCCTTGGCGCGATTTGAAATGATTAAAACTTTGACCGATACGAAAAAGCGTAAGATTATCGAAATGATGAATCCAAAATGGCTTGATTTGCCAAAATATTGGCCACTTAGTGTTTAAACTCTCCCAATTTTGAATTTTCATAATCATACCTCAACAGCAGAGCTTGTTGGAATAGCTTACTAAATCACTAATAATTGATTGTAAAGCTTAGGACAGCTAATTGAATATTAGTATTTTCGGTACAAATTATTGGTATGAATTGGGAACAGCTATTGTCACTCAAACGCTTTGGCGACGCGCATAAGAGACTCCGTAAAGAGCAAGATCAAACCCGTTTGGGTTTTGAAGTGGACTATGATAGGATCATTTTTTCCAGTGAATTCCGAAGTCTTCAGGACAAAACCCAAGTGGTCCCATTGTCGCGTCGCGATTTTGTTCATACACGCCTTACCCACAGTTTGGAAGTTAGTGTTGTTGGTCGGTCACTAGGTCGTCAGGTTGGGCAGCGCCTTTTAGAGCGCCATCCGCATCTTCGAGCCATTCACGGTTTTGAAATTAATGACTTTGGAGCCATTGTTTCTGCGGCAGCCTTAGCTCATGATATTGGCAACCCACCCTTTGGCCATTCTGGTGAGAAGGCCATTGGCCGCTATTTTACTAAAGGTGAAGGGCAACAATTTAAAACCCAACTAACAGCTGCAGAATTTCAAGATCTTTGTGATTTTGAAGGCAATGCCAATGGTTTTCGCATTCTCACTGAAAGCCGAGCAGGACGACCCGGAGGTCTTAGGTTGAGTTATGCTACACTGGGCGCCTTCATCAAATACCCCAAAGCCTCCTTACCGATCAAGCCAAGCTCACATATTGCCGATAAAAAGTTTGGGGTATTTCAGTCTGAAATAGCATTTTTTAATGGTTTGGCAACTGATTTGGGAATGATGACAATAGCACCTAAAGTCAATCGTCATCCTTTGGCTTTTTTGGTTGAGGCGGCGGATGATATTTGCTACACCATTATCGATTTTGAAGACGCTATTAACTGTGGTTGGATTGAAGAATCTTATGCGCTCGAATACCTTATCAAATTGGTTAAGGATAGGATGAATGTGAGTACCTACAACGGAATGACCCTTACAACAGACCGTGTTAGTTATTTGCGTGCTCTGGCCATTAGCGCACTGATTGATGAAGCTGTTGAGATTTTTATGACTAACGAAGCAGCCATTTTATCAGGAGATTATGGACTCGGACTTTTAGATAAGTGCAAATATGAAGCTCAAATTAGCGATATCAAAAATTTGAGTATTCAGAACATGTACCAATCACCTGAGGTGATTGATAAAGAAATTGCAGGTTATGAGGTACTCACTCAACTGCTGTCGGTCTATTGCAGCGCTGTTGTTCAATTCAACGCCAATGACTGTGCCCAATACGAACAACTCATACTAAAAACTTTGCCCAAATCCATTACATCAGCAGACGTCAATCTGTATGATCAGCTTATCGCGGTTTGCGGCCATATTGCAATAATGTCTGATAGTCAAGCTGTTATGACCTACAATACATTAAAAGGCTTAAGGTTATAATTATCATGTAATTATTGTTAAATTTAACTACTAACAATTAATACCAATACAATGACTCTTGTTAACCCCAAAATCTGTACCCTACTTCTAATTTCTTTTTTCAACTTGGCATTGGCTCAAGGCCCATTGTCAGATGACCCAAACGGTGACTTGATTTTGAATTACCTTCTTGAGCATAGAGCAACATGGGGTCTTTCTGACAGTGATTTGACTGACCTTACCGTAGCGTCATCTCATACCGATGAACGCACAGAAATTACTCATGTGTATGTGCAGCAACACTTCGACCAAATTTTAGTTTATAATGCCATAGCAACTATTGGTATTAAAAATGGCAAAGTATTTAGTGCGATGAATACCCTTGTTCCAAATATGGCTGCTTTGGTGAACAGCACCACTCCTTCATTATTGCCTGCGCATGCGATTCTGAAAACAATCGATCATTTTCAATTGGAAATGCCAAATGACATTCAATATATAGCCAATTCTGGTAATGATTTTACCTTTTCGTCAGAGTCTTTGTCCGATAATACCATTCCGGTGACATTGGTATTATACCCTCATAACGGTACATTACGACTGTCTTGGGATTTGCATATCGAATTAAAAAATGACAACCATTGGTGGAGCGCTCGGGTTGATGCTATAACAGGAGAAATTCTGGACACTAATGATTTAGTGCTTAATTGTGAATTTCACACGCCTTCTGCCTCCACAGTATCTAAGCAACCCCAATTTGAGCTTTTTAATGACCAACGCAACATGAGTGCCGACGGATCACGATACAATGTTTATGCGCTTCCAGCTGAAAGTCCAAATCATGGTCCTCGTCAGTTGATTACCGACCCGGCTAATCTTGAAGCTTCGCCTTTTGGCTGGCATGACACCGATGGTGTCGATGGTGCTGAATATACCATTACGCGCGGTAATAATGTATTTGCCTATGAGGATAGTGATGGCACAAATAACCCTGGCTATTCACCGGATGGAGGCGCTAATTTGGAATTTGACTTTCCAATAAATTTATCGGGTCAAGCAAACAGTTATTATGATGCTTCTATTACCAATTTATTTTACATCAATAATATGATGCACGATATTTGGTATAACTATGGATTTGATGAGGTAAGTGGTAATTTCCAACAAAACAATTATGGTAACGGCGGCGCACCTACTGATTATGTCAATGCAGAGGCCCAAGATGGCAGTGGTACAAATAATGCAAATTTTGCCACACCGCCGGATGGCCAAAGTGGTCGTATGCAGATGTTTTTATGGTCGCCTTCTACTGCCCCAGAGATACTGACCATTCCTAGCGGTAGTCTTGCTGGAACCTATTCAGGTATTCCTGCCGCTTTTGGGGGTGCTGTTCCTACCGATGTTCCGATCAGTGGATCGCTGGTTTTAGCCATCGACGAAACTACACCTGATCCTTATGACGCCTGTGAGGAAATCCAAAATGGTGCGGCATTATCAGGAAATATTGCTGTAATCAAGCGGGGTGTTTGTGAATTTGGTTTTAAAGTCCTTGCCGCTGAAAATCTCGGTGCTATTGCCGTGATTATCATTAATAATGTTCCTGGCAATCCCATTACGATGGCCCCTGGTGCAGACGGCGGTTCAGTGACCATTCCGTCCATCATGATTTCGGAGACTGATGGCGCTGCACTGATAGCAGCCTTAGAGGCAGGAGAAAGCATAACTGGAGATATTATAAACATGGGGCCTTATAGTAGGGATGGAGATTTAGACAATGGCATCGTAGCCCACGAATATGGTCACGGTATTTCTATCCGATTAGCCGGTGGCGCGAATAATGTAGGTTGTTTAAATAATGCTGAACAAATGGGAGAGGGTTGGTCTGACTGGTTTGGACTGATGCTCACTATGGAGGCTGGTGATCTGGGTTCTGATATTTCAGGAATTGGTACTTTTGCTATTGGTCAAGAAACTGATGGAAACGGCATTCGTCCAGCACCTTACAGTACAGATTTTGGTGTTAACAATCACACTTATGGGTCAACCAACAATACAGCAAGTATTTCCGAACCTCATGGTATCGGATTCGTTTGGGCCACCATGCTTTGGGATTTGACATGGGCCTATGTGGACAAATATGGATTTGACCCTGATCTTTATAACGGTACTGGCGGGAACAACAAGGTTATGGCCTTGGTTATTGAAGGCCTCAAATTACAGGCTTGTAATCCAGGCTTTGTAAATGGAAGAGATGCTATATTAGCAGCTGATACGGCAATTACAGGAGGTACCGATCAGTGTATGATCTGGGAAGTGTTTGCAAATCGAGGTCTGGGCTATAATGCTTCACAAGGCTTGAGCATTTCACGTACCGACCAAGTAGAAGATTTTACGATGCCACCGTCAGATGACCCTACTTTAGTCAATTGCGTGTTATCTAACAATAATCCTGAGTTTGAATCCATTAAAATTTTTCCTAACCCCACCAATGATGTGTTGCGCATTCAAAACACAAATCAAATTGGAAAGGCGAGGTTGGTCTTAACAGATCTTAACGGCAGAGTGGTTTGGAAAAAAGATGGCATTTTAGACGCCAATGTAAATATTGACGTGTCAAAAATGACTTCGGGTTTGTATGTCTTATCAATAGACAATGGCACCACCAGACATACCAGAAAAATCATTATTCAATAAACGGTGAAATTGGATCACGACTTTTTCATGGCTAGGGCCATTCAAGAAGCTCAATGTGCTTTAGAAAGAGGTGAGATGCCTATTGGTGCGGTGATTGTTTTGGACGGTCAAATCATTGCCAGATCACATAATCTGACGGAAACCTTAAATGATGTTACAGCTCATGCCGAGATGCAAGCGATTACCTCAGCTGCTAATTTTTTAGGAGCAAAGTATCTCAATCAATGTACCCTATATGTAACCTTGGAGCCTTGCCCAATGTGCGTGGGGGCCTTGTACTGGAGCCAGATAGGTTCTGTTGTTTTTGGTGCAAAAGAGACTAGGCATAAGTTATTGACGCCGCCAAATTATCATCCCAAAACGACAGTTGAGGGCGGGGTGTTAGCTCAAGAGGCGGCAAGTTTGATTGATCGTTTTTTTGAAATTAAACGATCACTTAATTAATGTTTAGCGTCGTTAAAGGCCTTCATTTTATCGAGATTGTCTTTCGTGAGCAGGTAATCACTTACCTTTTTATTTTTCCAACGGTGGTATGAAAATAAAGGGAATACGACGAAAAAAAGAAAAACGACACCACTTCCTATGACCTTAGGAATGTTGAGAATGACCCCTGTACAAATGCCGGCAATGGCGATGAACCAAAATAGAGGCAATAGTTTTCTCACTTTAATCTAATCATTTTAGGTTGAGGGATAGCTCATTCAATTGATTTTGATCAATAGGTGATGGAGCGTCGATCATGATGTCACGACCGTTGTTGTTTTTTGGAAAAGCGATAAATTCCCGAATGGTTTCTTGTCCACCTAAAATAGCCACCAAGCGGTCTAAGCCAAAGGCGATTCCACCATGTGGCGGTGCACCAAATTCGAAGGCGTTCATCAAAAACCCAAACTGAGCCTCTGCTTCTTCTTGGCTAAACCCGAGTAAATCAAACATTTGTGATTGGGTAGCTTTGTCGTGGATTCTAATAGACCCGCCTCCAATTTCATTACCGTTTAGAACAAGGTCATAGGCGTTGGCATTTACAGCACCTGGATCACTTTTAAGCAAGTCCATATGTTCCGGTTTCGGAGAAGTGAATGGATGATGCATGGCGTGGAAGCGTCTTGATTCATCATCCCATTCAAGCAGTGGAAAATCGACCACCCACAATGGCGCAAATACTTTAGGGTCTCTCAAGCCTAACCGCTCAGCCATTTCCATACGCAGGGCACTCATTTGCGATCTCACTTTATCTGATTCACCACTAAGCACCAAAATCAAGTCTCCAGCATTGGCAACAGTTATTTCGGCCCAATGAGCTAAATCGGTTTGGTCAAAAAATTTATCAACCGAAGATTTGAACGTGCCATCTTCGAGACAACGCACATAAACCATTCCCAAGGCACCGACTTGAGGTCTTTTAACCCAGTCCGTCAATTGATCAATATTTTTTCGTGTCAGTTCATTGCCCTTTGGTACGGCGATACCCACAACCAATTCACTATTGTTAAACACTTGAAATTCTTTGTGTTTGGAAAATTTATTGAGCTCGCCAAATGCCATGCCAAATCGTATATCTGGTTTGTCGTTACCATATCTTTTCATGGCTTCACTGAACGTCATTCGGGGAAATTTACCAGGGTCATTACCAGTTGTTGAGGTGATGAGATGACGGGTTAAGCCTTCAAAGGTTAGTAGAATATCTTCTTGCTCAACAAAAGCCATTTCACAATCTATCTGTGTAAATTCAGGTTGACGATCTGCCCGCAAATCTTCATCTCTAAAACACTTAACAATTTGAAAATAGCGGTCCATACCTCCAACCATCAAAAGTTGTTTAAAGGTTTGTGGTGATTGAGGCAAAGCATAGAACTGTCCAGGATTCATACGCGAAGGCACTACAAAATCTCTAGCACCTTCTGGTGTGGATTTGATCAAAACTGGGGTTTCAACTTCAATAAAATCATGTTCCGACAAATAGTTTCTTACCAATTGTGCGATACGATGTCTAAAGATGAGGTTATTTCGGATCGGATTTCTTCTGATGTCCAAATACCTGTATTGCATGCGCAGGGTGTCGCCACCATCGGTCTCGTCCTCTATGGTGAATGGTGGTGTTTTTGAGGCATTCAGACAGATCAAATCGGTAACTAACAGCTCGATATCTCCAGTTGGAATATTAGGATTTTTTGAGCTTCTTTCGATGACAGTGCCTGTGGCTTGAACGACAAATTCTCGTCCAAGTGTTTTAGATTTGTCAATGAGGTTTTGATTGCTTCGAGCTTCATCAAAAATGAGTTGTGTGATTCCGTAGCGATCGCGAAGATCGACCCAAACGACAGATCCCTTGTCTCTTATTTTTTGAACCCATCCCGATAGGGTTATGGTTTCTCCGATATAATTGGCATTCAATTCACCACAATGATGTGTGCGATACATATGATATAATTTGTTACAAAAGTAGTGAAGTCACTCTATACTCTACATATTTATTCACTAAGCTGATTAATATTTTATTTGTAAATTCTAATTTTTAATTGTGAAACCAAATAGAACAATACAGGGACAACGATCAATGTTAAAAAAGTGGCTACCATCAAACCGTAAATGACCGTCCATGCCAATGGTCCCCAAAATCTGACATTGTCACCGCCCAAATAAATATTGGCATCCAGTTCACTGAACAAGGTGTAAAAGTTAATATTTAGTCCAGTTGCAAGAGGAATCAAACCTAAAATGGTTGTGATGGCTGTTAGCAATACCGGCCTTAGACGAGCCTTGCCGCCGGCTATGATCAGTTCAAGCATTTCGGCTTTTGGTAAATGTTGGTGTTTTAACAACCCGAGGTCCTCTTTTTTACGATCAACCAATAACTGGGTGTAGTCCAATAGTACAACACCATTGTTCACCACGATACCTGCTAATGCGATGATGCCCATCATGGTCATCATAATGACAAATGGACGTCCGGTGATCACCAAGCCGCCAAATACACCAATCAAACTTAAGAAAATGGCCAGCATGATGATGGCTGGTTTTGAGATGGAATTAAATTGAAATATCAAAATGAGAAAAATCAATCCGAGTCCAGAGAAAAAGGCGCCAATCAAAAAAGACATTTGCTTACCTTGTTCCTCAATCTGGCCTGTATAATCTAAATTGACATCATCAGGAATTCCGTTGTAATTTCTCATAACTTCCTTAACCTGATCGACTACCGCTCCAGCATCAGAGAATCCTGGTGCCAGAGCGGAATATATGGTTACAACGCGCTTGGCATCCCTGTGCTTGATTGCACTAAAGCTCGATGCGTTCGTTTGGGTGACCAGTGCTGACAATGGAATAACCTTGATTTTGCCAGAGGCCATATCACGAAAAGTTAAGGATTGATCAAATATGGCATTATTATCATATCGGTAGTCTTCGTTAAAACGCACGTTGATGTTATAGTCATCTCCGTCAATTTTATAAATACCCGCCTTGGTTCCGAAAATACTATTTCTCAATTGTTGGGCAATCATGCCGGTTCTAACGCCAAGTTCTCCTGCCTTTTTTCGATCGACCATTACTTGCATGGCTGGTTTCGATTTATTCACATCTATTTTTAGTTGGTCAATGCCGTCTATATTTTTTGAATCGATGAATGACCTAACATTCTCTGCAATTTGAATAATTTCTGAGTAATCATCACCGTTAATTTCAATATTGACAGGGTATCCAACTGGGGGACCAGATTGGTCTTTTTCGACAGAAATGGCAACACCAGGATAGACGTTTTGTAGTGAATTTTGAATTTTCTTTTGCAATGCGCCACTGCTCATGCCTTTTCGATACTTATATTCTCGCATGGCCACAGTGATTTTACCACGATGTGGCATGGCTGCTGCCGAACCAGCGTCGGTTGCAGGATTGCCCGCACCGCGACCCACTTGAGACACGGCGTTTTCGATCATAAAATTTCTTGTGCCATCGGAGTAGGTAGCATCATTTATGATGGTATAAATTCGAGATTCAATGTCACGTGTCAGTTGATTCGTTTTTTCAATATCTGTACCTTCAGGATATTCAATAAACACGATGATTTGATTAGGCTCGTTATTTGGGAAAAATTCCACTGCCGTTCGTTGACTCCCAATTGAAGCCCCAAAGGCCATAAAAGCTCCGATTAATAGCAAAACTGTTCCACCAACAATTACAAAAGGGCGATTTCCACTTAAAGCTGTTCTAATTGTATTTTCATAAAAACGCTCCCATTTTCCAATGGTTTTGGCTTGAAAATTATTAGCCATTTTTCTCAATACCAGTCGGTAAACCCAAAGCATTAGGGCTGTGACTACCATCACGCTGCCAAGGTAGTTGTAGGCACCTCCAAAAAAGAAAATGAGTAAACCGACTGATCCAATGATAGCCGACATGCGAATAATTCTTTTTAAAGGCATTTCTTTATCCTCAGTTTTCATAAACTGAGACACCAATACGGAGTTAAAAAAGATGGCGACAAACAGCGATGATCCCAAAACAACAGAAAGTGTAATTGGGAAGTAAATCATAAATTGCCCAATCAGACCAGGCCACAATCCTAGTGGTATAAAAGCGGCAACTGTTGTAGCAGTTGATATGATAATAGGGTAAGCGATTTCGCCAATACCTTTTTTGGCTGCTTGTATCCTGTTGAGTCCTTCTTGCTCCATCAATCTATAGACATTCTCTACGACCACAATACCATTGTCGACAAGCATTCCAAGACCCATGATCAATCCAAATAAAATCATGGTATTGAGGGTGTAGCCCAATTGGGATAAAATCATCAATGACATGAACATAGACATTGGAATGGCAAAACCAACAAAAAGTGCGTTTTTAAATCCTAAAAAGAACATCAATACTGTGACGACTAATAGAATTCCAAAGATGATATTATTAACCAAATCATCAACCTGTCCGATGGTTCTGTCCGATTGATCGTTGGCAGTAGTGACAACCAGATCTTTAGGAAAGGCATTTTCTTGAGTGTCGGAGATAATGATTCTTATTTTATCAATCGCGGATACCATGTTTTGCCCACTTCGCTTTTTGACGTTAAGCATAACCACAGGATTTCCAAATTCTCGTGCATAGGTAGTATGACTTTCCTCTTTAAAAACGATGTCAGCAACATCCTTGAGATAGATCGGATTTCCAAATTCAGATTTTATCACAAAGTCCTCCAAATCTTGAGGCCGCTCAATTTCACCAATAATGCGTACCGTGCGTCGTTGTCCATTAGCAACTAAATTTCCTGCAGACATGGTGAGATTTTCTCTACTGATAGCTGTAATGATATCGTCAAAACTGATTCGTGAAGCCATCATTTTATAAATATCGACAGCCACTTCCACTTCTTCGTTTTGTACACCTAATAAATCCACCTCTTTGATCTCGGTCAAGTCCTCTATGGCCTCTTTTAAAATTGTACCATAGGCCTTAAGCTGAGGTAGAGGATAATCACCAGTGATATTAATATTTAAAATAGGAACTTCTTCACTTTGGCTGAGCTCAAACACATTGGGTTCCACTTTAGCATTATTAAAAACTGGCCAATCTTCACTGGCTTTTTCGGCATCAACAATGTCCTTTACTTTGAGTTTTGCCGCTTCAATGTCGATATCGTCGTCAAATTCAACCACCACCATGGAATAGTCTTCCTCAGAACTTGATGTAAGCTCTGCTAAATTGCTAATGGTTTTTAATTTTGCTTCAAGAGGATCGGTGATTAATTTCTCTACATCTTCGGCCGTATTCCCAGGATAGATGGTACTGATGTAAACTTTTGTTTCTCTAATTTCGGGAAAACTTTCGCGAGGCATACTGTTGTACGCCCCAATTCCTAAAAAGAAAATGATCGCCATCAACACATAAATGGTCGTTTTGTTGTCAATGGCCCAACTCGACCATTTAAACTCTTTTTTTCTATTCGATTCAGATGGGCTCATAAAATCTTTATTGAGTGATAACTTTAACGGCTTGACCGGTTCTTACATTTCGAGCGCCTTCGGTGATAATTTCGGCATTTTCATCTAAACCTGATAAGACTTCAATCATACCGTCATGACTGAGACCAGTTTTGATAATACGTCGCGCAGCAATTCCTATGTCTTTGCCTTCTGAACGTTCAATGGTGTAAATAAACTGCTCATTGTCGCCATTTTCTGAGATCACACTCAAGGGCACAACCAAGGCCTTTTCTTGGGTATAATCACTAATTTTTATTCGAGCAGTGAGATTAGGTTTGATCATACTGTCAGTATTGGGCACGGCAATTTCGATTTTAAAAGTTCGATTGGCCTGATTGATGTATTGTCCTACCTGTTTGATGGTTGACGAAATGGTACGATTAAGTACAGGAAAGAATACTTCAACCACAGCTCCTTTAGTAATAGCGGACAAATGTCGCTCGGGAACTTCGGCTTCGACGTACATGTTTTGTAAATTAATGATACGCATTATTGGAGACTGTCCTGGATAAACCACACTTCCTTGTTGGGCAGAAATACCGTCTACCACACCACTGAATGGCGCTGTAATAACTGTTTTTTGAAGTTGACTATCCAATTGTTTCAAACCTTCCAATTGTGCCTCATAGTTGGCTTTAGTTTGAAGAAATTGCATTTCACTACCAATACCTTGATCCCAAAGACGTTCTTGTTTTTCAAAAGTAGTTTTAGCCAAATTCAATTGAACGGCGAATTGGGCGCGACGTTGTGCCATGCCGCCATCATCAATTTTTGCTAAAATAGCGCCTTTCGAAACACGTTGACCTTCTTTGACGTTGATTTGTAATAAGGTTCCTGACATTTCTGAGAAAACGACAACATCTTCCCTTGTAGCTACACTACCTTGTAGGTCAATATAGTGTTTAAACAAAGTCGGGTTAATTTTTTGAGAAGATATTAACGCCAAATTTTGGTCTTCTGATAAGTTTGCAATCGCCTCATCTAGTAGCTGTAACTGATCGCTCCTTTCTTGTTGCTCAGTGAGCAAGGCGTTTCGTTTAGCGCGGATGGACGACAGCTCTCCGCTGGCAATCACTTGGTCAACTGATTTTTCAGGACTATTATCGCATGCTGTTGATAGTCCGACGGCCAAGCATGCCAAGATCAATTTAATATTGTTTTGAGTCATGTTAGAATTATTTTGAAAGGTTGTTGAGGATTGCATCTAATGTTGTCTTTTTAGTTATAACATCTGTCATAGCATTGAGGTAATTGTATTGCGCTTCGTACAGTTGTTGTTGTGCTTGTCGAAGGTCAAAACTAGTTGCAATGCCTTCGATGAATTTGATTTGATTTTTATTTGAAATCCGTTCGGCTAATTTTAAGCTTTCTTGATTGATGTAAAACGTTTCTATGGCGTACTGAAAATCGTTCTTTGCCGAGCGCAGTTCGAAATTCAGTCGCTGCGCAGTTTCCTTTAATTCGATTTGAGCAATGTCCAAGTTGATTTTTGCTTGTTTAGTAGAAGCTTGGCGGCCAAGGCTGCTAAAAATTGGAATGGACATTCTTAACCCAGCCATTGAAAAGCCGAACCATTTTTGTTGGGAATTGGCAAACTCAAAATTATTATTGAAGCCGTTGTAGCCCGCATTAACAAAAGCATTTAGCCTTGGGAGTGCTTTGCTTTTTTCCAATTTTAACAGCAAGGATTTGCTTTCCTCTTGATTTTTTGCAATTCGAAAATCAATATTCTCATTCAATTGAAATGATTGTTCTAAGAGTGACAAATCTATCCGAGCAAGTGCTAAAGTTTCTAAATCGTCGATGATAACCACGTCATTATCAATGTCAAGACCGAGGACAAGTTTTAACATATTGTAGGCCAAATCACGCATACGTTTGCCGTTGTTAAAGTTGGACTGAATTGTAGATTCTAAAATCTGAAGCTGTTCAACGCTTTCTTCCTCTACCATGCCTTCTTTAAAAAGTCCTCGTATGTCATTCAAATTTTTAGAAATGACACTCAAATTATTTTCTGCAATTTTAATGCTCTCATCGGCCACTAAACCATTGACGTAGGCTGATACAACCGCTTTAATCACTTCAGTTCTCACCTTATCTTTGGCATTCATCGAAATGGCCAAATATACTTTTGAGGCCTGCAAACCAACCAGATACGACCCATTGAATAATTGCTGATTGAGCTCTGCCGAAGCTGACATATTTTGTTTTGTACCAAATAAAACTGGAGCGAATTCGCCCGGGTTGCCACCAAAGAATTCTGCCGGTATTAAAGACACCTGCTGTTTTAGCCAGTTGTTATAATTTAAATCAACATTGATCTGAGGCAGACCAGTTGCAATGGTTTTTCGGCGTTCAAATTCTGCTGCCAAAACTGATTTTTCAGCACTAAGTATTTTCGCATTATACTCAAGGGCGTAATCAATGGCTTCTACCAATGTAAAGGTATAACTTGACTGCGCTGTCATAGCTAAAGGTAGGATGAAAGATATAAGTACAGATGGTTTAATTTTCATGTTGAATTTGGTTATTTGAAATATAATCTTGCAGTATTATCATGCCGTCATCAGTAACAAGCGCTCGAAGGTGATATTCTAAAAAGCTGTTTTCTAAATATGGAAGTGAAAAAGTTTTAGGTGGAAATATGCGCTCATCTCTTATGCCCATCATACCGTTGAAATAGAGTCGAGCTGTAAAATCTGGATCAATACTATCTCGAAACAAACCTGTTTCAATTCCTTTTTGAATGCTGTTGTGAATACACAAATACATTTTATCAAATTGATTTTTCCAAAGCCTATCATGGATTTCTGGATAGTATTTTTTGAGCTGAAATTGCGGTGACATACGTTCATTCTTCATATGACTCATCACAAACCTCTTTACATCATAAAGCTCTTGGATTGGATTGATGGATTGTTCGCATATTTTGTCAATACCAACCGAAATCTTATTAAACAAACCAAAAGTAGCTTCTTCGATGAGGGCTGTTTTATTTTGGAAATGGATGTAAAGCGTTTTCTTGGATAACCCAATTTGCTTAGCAATATCATCCATAGTAACGCTTTTAAATCCAATGGTTAAAAACAACTCTGTAGCTTTAGATATGATTAAATTTTTAGTAGACATCAATTTGTTCTAGGTCGCGAAAGTAATCATGGAAACTTTAAAAACAAAAAAAGTTTCCATGGTTTAATAAATTTTAACATTTTATGCTCACCTGTGCTGAACGATTTTATAAATCCATTAACTTGCGGCCATGGATTTTTTGAGTCTTTATAGTGAATTATTTAATCAAAAGCTGTCAGCTTTAATATCGGAACAGCAGTCATCACATCAATTGTATGCGCCAATCAATTACACACTTGGATTGGGAGGTAAGCGTTTACGTCCATTACTCACATTAATGGCGGCTACCTCTTTTGGTTCTAATCACGATGACGCAATGGCAGCGGCTTTGGCTGTTGAGGTTTTTCATAATTTTACGCTCATACATGATGACGTCATGGACGATGCGCCACTTCGTCGTGGGTTTACAACGGTGCATCAGAAATGGGATTTAAATGCTGCGATATTGTCTGGCGATGCGATGATGATATTGGCTTACAAACAACTAGAATATTATACTGATGAACGTTTCATGCAACTCATGAAAGTTTTTAATCAGGTGGCGCTGGCGGTATGTGAAGGTCAGCAATTAGACATTAATTTTGAAAATCAAAGTGTGGTTGACGAGGAAGACTACATCTTGATGATTCAGCAAAAAACGGCTGTATTAGTAGCCGCAGCGTTGCAAATGGGTTCAATAGTCGCAGGCGCAGACAGTCTTAATCAACAAGGCATCTATACTTTCGGTTTAGAACTTGGATTGGCTTTTCAACTTCAGGACGATTATTTAGACGCTTTTGGAAATCCCGAAACTTTCGGTAAACAGGTGGGCGGTGATATTATTGAAAATAAAAAAACCTATTTGTATTTGAAGGCTATGGAGGCACTTCAAGATGGTAAATTGGAACGACTTCGAGAGCTCTTTACCCAAGAAGGGCTCGCCTCTGAGGACAAAATTGAGGAGGTTAAAGGGTTGTATCGTGAAAGTATGGCCGATGAAGCGTTAAAAGATAAAATTGACCAACATACTCAAAAAGCCTTAAAAGCTTTGGACAATACCTCTTTATCGTCTTCAAAAAAGGAACAGTTTCGGAAGTTTGCTTTGTGGCTGATGACACGCAAGAGCTAAGTAAAATCATCAATTATGACCTCTTTTTCATTATGAAAATAGGCGCTTCAAATAATTCTCAGAAAACCCGATTTATTATCTAGTTTAATTCACAAATGTTATATTTTTGTGTATCAAATGAGCGTAAAGCCATAGGATTACAAATGGATAAATTTTCTTTTTTAAATGCGGCGCATACAGCATATTTTGCTGGGCTTTACGATCAATACCTCACTGACCCCGATTCCGTTGAACCAAGTTGGCGTGCCTTTTTTCAGGGTTATGACTTTGGAACAGAACAATACGGCCTCGAAAACCAGTTGACCGAAGGTGTGACAGTTCAAATTCCAGAGAAAGTCCAAAAAGAATTTCAGGTTGTAAAATTGATTGATGCTTATCGTTCTCGTGGCCATCTTTTTACAAAAACAAATCCTGTTCGTCAGCGCAGAACTTACACGCCTGACTTAACATACACTCAATTTGGATTTGAGCCGAATGACTTACAAACAGTTTTTGATGCCGGTCATATCATTGGTATGGGCCCGTCAACTCTAGAAAACATTATTAAACATCTGGAAGCTATTTACTGCGATGCTACAGGAATAGAATATATGTATATTCGGGAATTGGCTGAAGTGGAATGGATTCAGAAGCGCTTAAACGTCAATGATAATCATCCAAATTTTACTGCGGAGGTTAAAAAAAATATCCTAAACAAACTTATTCAAGCGGTATCATTTGAACAGTTTTTGCACACCAAATATGTCGGTCAAAAACGCTTTTCTCTCGAAGGAGGAGAATCACTTATTCCAGCCTTAGATGCACTAATCGAGAAGGCGGCTGATTATGGTGTTAAAGAATTTGTTATGGGAATGGCTCATAGAGGACGGTTAAACGTTTTGACTAATATTTTCGGAAAATCGCCAAAAGACATTTTCAGCGAATTTGACGGAAAAGATTACGAGCAAGAGATTTTTGACGGTGATGTTAAATATCATTTGGGCTGGACCAGCTCGCGTGAAACAGATACTGGAAAAAAAATCCATCTCAATATCGCACCTAATCCATCTCACCTTGAAACAGTTGGTCCAGTGGTTGAAGGTATTACCAGAGCCAAGTGGGATAAAGGAAAATCAGAGGGAGAAGAAACAGTCTTGCCCATTTTAGTTCATGGAGATGCGGCCATAGCGGGACAGGGCGTTGTTTATGAAGTGGTTCAAATGGCCCAGTTAGATGGATACAAAACTGGTGGGACCATACACATTGTAGTCAATAATCAAGTTGGATTTACAACAAACTATAAAGATGGTCGCTCCAGTACTTATTGTACGGATGTTGGTAAGGTGACACTCTCTCCAGTACTTCATGTCAATGCTGACGACGTAGAGGCCGTCGTTCACGCCATGATGTTTGCGCTCGATTATAGAATGACTTTTAAAAGAGACGTTTTTATTGATTTATTGGGATATAGAAAGTATGGTCACAATGAAGGAGATGAGCCAAAATTCACACAACCAATATTGTACAAGGCTATTTCTAAACATAAAAATCCTTTAGAGATTTATGCCAGTAAATTGCTCGCGGCAGGAACCATAAGCAATTTAGAGCTTGAGCAATTCCAGCTCAATTACAAACTGTCTCTAGAAGAAGCACTTGAAGATTCTCGAAAAATTGAAAAAACAATCATCACACCTTTTATGGAGGAAGAGTGGTCTGGCTTTAGTCGTGTAACTGAGTCAGAAATGATGAATCGGGTTGATACCACTTTTTCAAAATCGAGGCTAAAGGAACTGACCGAGATATTGTCAACCCTTCCCAAGGATAAAAAATTCATAAAAAAAATTGAACGATTGATTAAATCGCGTCAAACTATGTTCGACAATGATCAACTCGATTGGTCTATGGCAGAGCATTTGGCTTATGCGAGTTTACTTGATGAAGGATTTCACGTCCGGTTATCAGGCCAAGATGTTGAACGAGGCACCTTTTCTCATCGACATGCCGTTGTCAAAGTTGAGGACAGTGAAGAAGAAGTTATTTTACTTGAAACTGTAAGTAAAGAAAGTGGGGCGTTTCAAATTTATAATTCACTGCTTTCCGAATATGGCGTCGTAGGATTTGATTATGGCTATGCTATGGCGAGTCCAAATACACTTACCATATGGGAGGCTCAATTTGGAGATTTTAGTAATGGCGCACAGATTATGCTGGACCAATACATTTCCTCGGCTGAAGACAAATGGAAGCTACAAAATGGTTTGGTGATGCTTTTGCCTCACGGCTATGAAGGTCAAGGGGCGGAACATTCTTCTGCTCGAATGGAGCGTTATTTGCAACTGTGTGCAAAAGACAACATGTTTGTAGCAGATTGTACAACCCCTGCCAATATGTTTCATCTGCTCCGCCGACAGATGAAATCTAACTATCGAAAACCCTTAATTGTTTTTACACCAAAGAGTTTATTGCGCCATCCGTTAGTGGTTTCATCAGCTGATGATTTCGCATTGGGTCATTTTCAAGAATTAATTGATGATGATAAAGTCAGTATTGAATCTGTGAAAACAGTTGTCTTTTTAACGGGTAAATTTTATTATGATTTATTGGAAGCCCGAGAAGCACAAAATCGTTCGGATGTTGCCATTATCAGGGTGGAACAATTGTTCCCATTGCCAAAAGATCAGATGCATGCGGTGATAGAGAAATACAAGCATGTCCAAGATTTTGTTTGGGCTCAAGAAGAACCGCGAAACATGGGTGCGTTTAGTCATCTGTTGATGAATTTTGATCCAGTACGTTCATTTAGGATAGCCTCCCGAAGACCTTATGGTGCTCCGGCGGCAGGCAGTGCCGTGCGATATCAACGAAGACATAAGGAGATTATTGACTTTGTGTTTGATGCCACAAAAGACAATCAAAGAAGCTTGTAAATATGAATTTATAATATCAATTTCATGATAGTAGAAATGAAGGTGCCTTCACCAGGCGAATCGATAACAGAAGTAGAAATTGCAACATGGTTGGTCGGTAATGGTGATTATGTTGAGAAAGATCAGGCCATTGCTGAAGTGGACTCTGATAAAGCCACATTAGAATTGCCTGCAGAGGTGAGTGGCACGATCACTTTAAAGGCGGAAGAAGGTGAGGCTGTTGCTGTTGGACAGGTGGTTTGTCTTATCGACACCAACGCTTCAAAACCTGAGGGTCAAGACACGCCATCACTGACTGAAAAACCAACTACGACTCCTGCGGCAACTGCTCCCGAAACTTCGGGATCACAAACCTATGCTACAGGTTCAGCTGCTCCAGCAGCAAAAAAAATATTGTCTGAAAAAGGAATTAAACCAACTGATGTGACTGGAACAGGAATCGATGGTCGGATTACTAAAGAAGACGCCATAAATGCGGTGCCTTCAATGGGGTCTCAATCTTCAGACGGAGATCGTGATTCTAGTCGAACAAAACTATCAATGCTCAGAAGAAAAGTGGCAGAGCGATTGGTGCAAGCTAAAAATGAAACTGCCATGCTAACCACTTTCAATGAAGTGGACATGACAGCAATTTTTGAACTTCGTAAAAAATTTAAAGAAGAATTTAAAGAAAAGCATGATGTTGGATTAGGTTTTATGAGTTTTTTCACCCTGGCCACAGTGCGTGCATTAAAACTTTTTCCAGCAGTAAATTCGATGATTGACGGTCAAGAAATGATCACCTACAATTTTCAAGATATCAGTATTGCAGTATCAGGACCAAAGGGCTTGATGGTTCCAGTTATCAGACATGCAGAAAATTTAACGTTTAAAGGTGTTGAACAAGAAGTAAAAAGATTGGCTATTCGAGCTAGAGATGGTCAAATTACTGTTGATGAAATGACGGGAGGAACCTTCACCATTTCTAATGGTGGTGTGTTTGGAAGTATGTTATCAACGCCTATCATCAACCCACCTCAAAGCGGGATTCTTGGCATGCATAATATTGTGGAACGACCTGTAGCTGTTAATGGCAAGGTTGAAATTCGTCCAATAATGTATGTGGCTTTATCCTATGACCATCGTATTATTGATGGACGTGAGAGTGTTGGGTTTTTAGTTGCAGTGAAAGAAGCTATCGAAAATCCAGAAGAATTTTTAATGGATAACGACATCAAAAAAGCACTGGAGCTATAACTTAGACATCTGGTTTTTAAACTCTTTTTTATGATTACAGATACACATACCCATTTGTATGTTGAAGAGTTTGATAAGGATCGTGCGGAGGTTGTTGCCAGAGGTCTATCCGCAGGAATTACGAGGCATTTTTTGCCTTCAATTGATTCAACCTATACTCAGGCTATGATAGCACTTGAGTCTAAATACCCAGATCATATTTATCTTATGATGGGACTTCATCCAACATATGTAAAGCCAGATACAGTAGTCACTGAACTCAATCATGTCCGTGGTATGTTGGCTAAGAGATCATTTAAGGCTATTGGTGAAATTGGCATTGATCTGTATTGGGACAAATCGACTTTGGAACTTCAGCGTCAAGCTTTTGCCGAGCAAATAAAATTGGCCAAACAATATAATTTGCCTATCGTTATTCATTGTCGTGAAGCCTTTAGCGAAATTTTTGATGTTTTAGAAGAGGAGAATCATCCGCAATTACGTGGAATATTTCACTGCTTTACGGGCGATTTAGCGCAAGCAAAGCGTGCGATCTCTTATAATATGAAGCTCGGAATTGGTGGTGTGGTCACATTTAAGAATGGTGGCATTGATAAATTTTTAAACCAAATTCCTTTGAGACATTTGGTATTAGAAACCGATGCGCCTTATTTGGCCCCAGTTCCTTACCGAGGGAAACGTAATGAAAGTGTTTATTTGTCAGAAGTAATTGATAAATTGGCGTTGATTTTTGATCTGCCCAAAGAAGAGATTATCGAACAAACGACCAAAAATGCGTCAGAGATATTTAATTGTTTATGAACCAACAACCTAAAATATTACTCATCTACACTGGTGGCACAATTGGTATGCGACGGGATTATACTTCGGGAACCCTGAGGCCTTTCGATTTTCAAAACGTTTTGGATGAAATACCTGAATTGAGACTTCTTCATTGTGACATCGAACACGTCACGATTAAGACTCCAATCGATTCTTCTAATATGCATCCAAGCATTTGGTCCGAATTAGCTGGTCTTATCGAAATGAATTATAAGATTTACGATGGTTTTGTGATTCTTCATGGTAGTGACACAATGAGTTACACAGCCTCAGCTTTAAGTTTTATGCTACAAAATTTAGAAAAAGCAGTGGTTCTCACGGGATCTCAATTACCAATTGGTGACTTGCGTACCGACGCAAAAGAGAATCTTATCACTGCTATTCAAATTGCTGCACTAACTAATCATGGAAAGCCAGTCGTTCAGGAAGTCTGTTTGTACTTTGAATATAAACTATATCGCGGTAATCGGACTACGAAAATTAGTGCGGAACAATTCGAAGCATTTAATTCACCCAATTATCCGCCGATGATTATTTCTGGTGTTCATCTCGAAGTTCAGCACGGACTTTTATTCAGATCAAACCAGAATATGCCCTTTAAAACCTATTTATCTATGGAATGCCAGGTGGGTATTTTGAAATTATTTCCTGGAATTACCAAAGATTTTGTTGAAGCGATTTTATTGAAGTCAAATCTTAAAGGTGTAATTATAGAATCGTTTGGCTCTGGAAACATGACTACCGATTCTTGGTTTTTAGAACTTCTTGAAGTAACTGTAAAGAGAGGAATTCCTGTAGTTAATGTAACGCAATGTTCTGGTGGAGAAGTGACTATGGGGGTATATGACACTAGTGTTGCATTGTCTCGTATTGGTATTATTTCAGGAAAAGATATTACGACTGAGGCAGCTCTCACAAAACTGATGTTTTTACTGGCAAATGATCCAGGAAACTACAACCACCTCAAGGCCAGATTTGAAGAATCGCTTTCTGGAGAAATTGCCTAAAATTGGCTTATTTAATTTTTGCATTCAGGGTTTTTTTTGTTTCTTGGCATGGCGTTTGAGTAACATTTAGAGAGGTGGCCGAGTGGTCGAAGGCGCACGCCTGGAAAGTGTGTATACGCCAAAAGCGTATCGAGGGTTCGAATCCCTTCCTCTCTGCAAATTTATTTCACAAGCCACTTTTATTTTTATATATTTAACCTCTAATTTTAAACTATATTAAATTCATCACCATGAAAAACTTATTTTCACTTATTCTTTTGGTAGCTTTTATGACTGTTAGTGCGCCAGTATCTTACGCCGCTTCTACTGCAGATGCTGCAGCTATGGAACTTCAGGATGATACGACTACTGCTGACGAAACAGCAAGCCTTGGGTTTCATCAAGAACTTAAAAAGCGTTTTATCGAAGGAGGCCCGGGATTTATGGGGATCGTTTTATTGTGTTTGATCCTAGGATTAGCTATCGCAATTGAGCGCATCATCTATCTAAATCTTTCTACTACAAATTCAAAAAAATTAACCCAGGACGTTGAAGATGCTTTGACTTCTGGCGGTTTAGCTGCTGCTAAAGAAGTGTGCAGAAACACAAAAGGACCAGTGGCGTCGATTTTTTATCAAGGACTCGATCGCGCTGATGAAGATTTAGAAGCTGCTGAAAAAGCTGTCGTATCTTACGGTGGTGTTCAAATGGGTCAACTTGAAAAGAATGTCTCTTGGATTTCATTATTTATTGCTTTGGCACCGATGCTTGGTTTCATGGGAACCGTAATCGGGATGATTCAAGCCTTTGACAAAATTGAAGCTGCTGGTGACATGCAACCTTCATTGGTTGCAGGAGGTATTAAAGTTGCTCTTCTGACAACTGTATTTGGTTTGATTGTTGCGATTATTCTTCAAATCTTTTATAACTATATTATTGCTAAAATTGATAGTATTGTAAATGATATGGAAGACGCTTCAATTTCATTGATGGATTTGTTGGTCAAGAACAAGAAATAATTTAACCAACACAAAATACTATAATTATGAATTTTCAAAAAGTATTTAAAATTGTCGTAGGACTGATTGGTGTGTTGGCTGTCTTTTTTTTAGCCCGAATCATAGGTGCTGGAGATGATGCATTAGAAGCGTCTGAAGATCTTCAAAATAGTTTGGTAACACCATTTATGTATATAGCGTACCTAATCTTAGGTGTTGTTTTAGCATTTGTATTGTTCTTCACACTAAAAAATGTATTCTCCAATAAAGATATATTGAAGCAATTTGCCATCAACATCGGTGCGTTTGCAATTTTAGCTTTATTCGCGTACTTTGCTTTAGCTGATGGTGTAGAAACCGAATTGCGAGATGGCGAAATGCTTTCTGCCAACGGATCAAAATTGATTGATGCTGGTCTATATATGTTTTATATCCTAACTATTGTTGCAGTAGGCGCCATGGCTTTTGCTGGTTTCAAAAAAACGATTAAGTAGTTATGGCAAAACGATCAGCACCAGAGGTGAACGCTGGCTCGATGGCAGATATCGCCTTCTTGCTTCTAATCTTTTTCTTGGTCACTACGACCATCGAAACAGATAGTGGTATTAGCCGAAAGTTGCCGCCGATTGAAGAGTCTGAAGAGGATGTTGTCATCAAACAAAAAAATATTTTTACTGTTTTACTTAACGGTAAAGATCAATTGTTGGTGGAAGACGAACTGATGGATTTGGAAGATCTTAGACCAGCAGCGGTCAAGTTTTTAGATAATGGAGGGGATGGAAGTTGTGATTATTGTAATGGCGCCAAAGATCCAAGTTCTTCTGACAATCCAGACAAGGCTATTATCTCTTTAAAGAACGATAGAGAAACGACATACGGTGTCTACATTTCTGTTCAAAATGAATTGGTTGCTGCATATAACGAATTGCGAAATATTCGTGCGTTGCAACTGGGCCCTTCAAAAGGGTTTTCAAATATGAATTTTACAGAAATGGAGAGTAACTATGCCAATGTAAATTGGACTGGAAACAAATCAAAGTTAAAGGAAGTTATTGAGCAAATCAAAGTTGAATATCCTCAAAAACTCTCTGAAGTACAATAAAATGCGATAAAGATGTCAAAATTTAAAAAGAAAAAAGGAGGAGAACTCCCCGCTATTTCAACCGCTTCTTTGCCGGACATTGTATTTATGCTTTTGTTCTTTTTTATGGTGGCAACGGTGATGCGTGAAAATAGCTTGAAAATTCAAAATGCTTTGCCTAGTGCAGACCAGGTTGAAAAACTTGGAAAAAAGGATTTGATCATGTACATCTACGCAGGCAAGCCTAGTAAAAACTATCAACAACAATATGGTACTGAAGCTCGTATTCAGTTGAATGATAAATTTGCCGAAGTGAGAGATATAGCTGCTTTTATAGCAGCAGAGCGCGCTTCGAAACGTGAAGAGTTGGTTCCATTTTTAATCACTGCTCTTAAGGTCGATAAAGAGGCAAATATGGGTATTGTTAGTGATATTAAGCAGGAACTACGAAAAGTAAATGCCTTGAAAATCAACTATACAACCCGTCAAGGAGCTGTGGCGAACAACTTTAAATAATCTTTTAAAAGTGAATTTAATTAAAAAGCACGCCAATTTGGGGTGCTTTTTTTATACCTTCAAAAGATGTTTACGAAAGCACAATATTTGAAAATTGGTTCTCTAGTACTGTTTTTATTCTTTGGAGGTGCGCCATATGTTTTTTCTCAAATAGATGCGAAGAAAGTTGATAGCCTTTATAGAGATGATCAATTTTATGTCGGATTCAATTACAACCTTTTAAATAATGCACCAGCCAGCACGTCTCAATATGGCTTGTCCGGAGGACTTCAATTTGGATTTATTAGAGACATGCCATTCAGTAAAGACAGGAAATGGTCACTTGGAATTGGAATAGGTTATGAGCTTGATTACCTCAATCATAACATACAAATTCAAAAGGATTCTAACGGATCAACTTCTTATAATATTTTATTACTCAACAATTTTGACAAAAATAGGTGGGTGACACATACAATATCATTACCTGTAGAATTGAGGTATCGTAACTCATCACCTCAAAAGCGTAAGTTTTTTCGATTTTACCCTGGTTTTCGATTTAGTCGCACTATCTCTTCAAAGGCACTTTTTAATTTTAATGGGACGCAATTGAGTTATTCGTCTGACCTCGGATTTGCCCAATGGCAATACGGGCCAACTTTGAGTATTGGCTATGCACAATTTAATTTTAATGTTTACTATGGGCTCAATACCTTGTTCACATCAGAGGCTATAAATGTTGGTGCGCCTAGCGATATCAGCCGGATTAAAATAGGTATTATTGCCTACATTCTTTAATGACACCAATGATAGCCAAGGTGCACTATTACGGCTATACTAAGACCGATTATTAGTTCTATGAAGCGATGCGCCTTTAAAATCAGTCTTGCAGTCCCAATAAGAATAATCCAAACAGTGGCAATGACTATGATTGGGTAAGGGCTTAGTCCGATAGGTAATGCGGTCAAAAATAAAACAAGAGACATGTTATTAAACATATGGATGCTTGTTTTGAAAGGGATAGAAAGTAATATTAAAGTCATTACATTTTGAATGGCCAACAAAATAATCCAGTCTCTTAAAATGATATGGTTAAACTGGTTTGTAAAAACCACTACAATACTCAATAAAATTGTATTAATGCATAAAGGAAGCCAACGTTCTTTAGTATTCGACAAGTTGGATGAAGTAATATGGCCAGATCTTTTTAATAAGCCGTAAAATATTAGAGGCAATACAAGGGTAATTCCAAACACCAGTAGGACTAATGTGCTGCTTATAGGGACGTTTTCTAAGACAAATATGGTATAAGCTAAAGTACCATACAAAGGGATCATTAGAGGATGAAACAACCTTGATATAAAGTGAAATGTATGATTCTTCAACCTACAATTCTTTTCGCAATCGGGCTACGGGAATATCCAATTGCTCTCGGTATTTTGCAACTGTTCTCCGGGCAATGGGATAGCCTTCATTTTTAAGTTCTAGAGCCAGTTGCTCGTCTGTGATTGGCTTTTTTTTGTCTTCTTTAGTTACTAATGAAACGAGTATGCTTTTTATTTCACGTGTAGACACCTCTTCCCCCTGATCATTTGTCATTGATTCGCTAAAAAAGCTTTTTAGAATTTTAGTTCCATAAGGCGTGTCTACAAATTTGCCATTAGCAACGCGAGAAACAGTGGATACATCCATTCCAATTTCATTCGCAATATCTTTAAGTATCATTGGTTTTAGATCACGGTCGTCCCCCGACAAGAAATAGGCTTTTTGATGGTTAATGATGGCACTCATAGTTAGTAGCAGCGTTTTCTGCCGTTGACGAACAGCATCAATAAACCATTTCGCAGCATCTAACTTTTGCTTGATGAACATCACTGCGTCATGCTGTGCTTTCGATTTTTCAGCTGAGGCTTTATAGCCCTTGAGCATCTCGCTATATGTATGAGAAACGTGCAGTTCAGGAGCGTTTCGCCCGTTGATTTTTAAATCTAATTCTCCATCTATGATTCTTAGTGTAAAATCTGGAATCACTTGTTTAATATTTTTGTTTTGTCCAGCAAATGAACTTCCAGGTTTGGGATTAAGCCGCTCAATTTCAGAAATGGCTGACTTGAGTTGCTGTTCATCTAAATGCAATTTTAGCATTAATCGTTCATAGTGTTTTTTGGAAAACAAGTCAAAACAGTCATCAATAATTTGTTGAGCTACTTTCTGATCCTCATTTTTTGATTTGCGTTGCAGTTGAATACTTAAACACTCCTGAAGGTTTCGAGCGCCAACACCACTAGGATCTAATTGCTGGATTCGGCTTAAAACCCTTTCTACAACGCCAATTTCAACTACGATATTCTGTGTGAATGCCAAGTCATCAACAATGTTCATCAAATCACGACGAATATATCCACTCTCATCAATACTTCCTATGAGGAATTCGGCAATTTGAATTTCTTCCGGTTCGAATCGAAACCCATAAAGCTGGTTGATTAGATGCTGTGATAGAGATGTTTCAGCAACGATCGGAATCGTTTTTTCTTGATCGTTGTCACTGTAATTATTTGTCTTTGTGCGGTATTCAGGGATGTCATCATCACTCAAATATTCATCGACATTGATGTCATCAGCATCTATATGCTCATTATCATCATAATCATCATTCGCTTCAAGTTGGTCTTGTTCTTCACGGTTTTCATCTTCCTTTCCGCTTTCCAGGGCTGGATTTTCCTCAAGTTCTTGTTTGATGCGTTGCTCAAAATCAAGCGTAGGGAGCTTGATCATCTTCATAAGTTGAATCTGCTGCGGAGACAATTTTTGAGTCTGCTTGAGATGTAGATATTGTTTGAGCATGAAATTTGGTTTGGTTTAAAGTTACTAAAACATACTAAATACTGTATCTGTCAAAATCAATGAAGTTTTAAAAATCAGCGTTACCTGGAGTTCTTGGGAATGGAATGACATCTCTGATATTGCTCATGCCAGTAGTAAACATAACGAGCCGTTCAAATCCGAGACCAAAACCAGAGTGCACGGCAGTTCCAAATCTTCGTAAATCCAAATACCAATTCAGGTCTTCTTGTGGAATACCAAGTGCTTTGATTTTTTGTTCTAAAACATCTAACCGCTCTTCACGTTGTGAACCGCCAACCATCTCACCAATTCCAGGGAATAAAATATCCATGGCACGCACGGTGGTTTGATCATCGTTTAAACGCATATAAAAGGCTTTGATCTTTGCTGGGTAGTCAAACAGAATTACTGGGGTTTGAAAGTGCTTTTCAACCAAATACCTTTCGTGCTCGCTTTGCAGGTCAACGCCCCATTCATCAATAGGATATTTGAATGATTTTTTCTTATTTGGTTTGGAGTTTTTAAGAATTTCTATGGCTTCGGTATAACTAAGACGGGTAAAATTATTGTCAACCACAAATTGTAGTTTCTCTGTTAGTGTCATTGTCTGACGCTCGCGTTCTGGTTTTGATTTGTCTTCTTGAATGAGTCTGTCTTCCAAAAATGCAAGATCTTCGGCATGATTTGTGAGCATATCATTTAAAATGAATTTCAAGAAATCTTCAGCAAGGTCCATATTACCTGCCAAATCCATAAAAGCAACCTCCGGTTCAATCATCCAAAATTCGGCGAGATGGCGTGCAGTATTGGAATTTTCAGCGCGAAAGGTTGGCCCAAAAGTATACACCTTACTCATTGCCATAGCGTAGGTCTCAGCTTCTAGTTGACCGGATACGGTAAGATGCGTTTCTTTTCCGAAAAAATCTTTCGAAAAATCGACTTGGCCGTTTTCTTGAATTGGGGGTGATTTTGGATCCAGTTGACTGACCCTAAAAAGTTCCCCAGCACCTTCAGCATCACTACCGGTAATGATTGGTGAATGTAAATGAAAGAAACCGTTTTGATTGAAATATTTATGTACCGAAAATGATAGGGCCGATCGTAATCGCATGACCGCACCAAACGTATTTGTTCTAATCCGTAAATGCGCGTGTTCTCGTAAAAATTCAAAGGAATGCTTTTTAGGTTGGATGGGATACAATTCTGGGTCAGAGTCTCCCAATATCTCAAATTGTGACACCTGTACTTCAACACGCTGTCCTTGCCCTTGGCTCTCAACCAACAAACCTTTTACTGACAAAGCTGCACCAGTGGTAATCCGTTTGAGTAATTCAGATTTCGTATTTTCAAAATCAATTACGCACTGTAAATTTCTCAAAGTTGACCCATCATTTAAGGCGATAAATCGATTACCTCTAAACGTTCTTACCCATCCTTTTACAACGACATCCGATGGGGTGAGTTGATCATCTAAAATGGTGACAATGGTTTGGTGCTTCATGTTTGATTGTTTTGAATCGTAAAGATAGCGGTTTGAAATAAATTAGCTAGTAGGGCTATCCTCTTCGTCTGGAATAATTTTTAATGTGGGTTCACGAAGAACTGTCTTGTTGGCAATGAGTTTCTCTAGGGTTAAAAGCATGCTCGGTAAAAGAAGTAGATTCGAAAGCATTGCAACAAGTAATGTCCCAGAAATTAGTGCTCCCAGAGCTACGGTGCCTCCAAATTCTGAGCTAAGAAATACAGAAAAGCCAAAGAACAGTACAATTGAGGTATAAAGCATACTTATGCCAGTTTCGTGCAGAGCAGCAAAGACAGAACGTTTGATTTTCCACTTGTGAGATTGAAGCTCTTGACGGTATTTTGCCAAAAAGTGGATGGTGTCATCAACTGAAATACCGAAAGCAATACTAAACACCAATACGGTAGAGGGTTTTATCGGAACACCTACAAAACCCATCACTCCTGCGGTAATAACTAAGGGGATGATGTTGGGGATCAATGATATTAAGATCATTCGAAATGATCTGAACATGTAAGCAATGAAAAGAGATATTAAAAGAATAGCTAAGGATAGTGATATCATCAAATTTCTCACTAAATATTTTGTACCCTTTTCGAACATGTATGCTTTTCCAGTAATAGTGATGTCGTAACGATCTGTTGGAAATAGAGTTGAAATTTGGTTCCTAATACCAGCTTCAATAAGATCGAGTTTATCGATGCCTTCATCTTTTATAAAAATAGAAATCCGTGCAATTCTTCCGTCTTTAGTTACAAAGTTCTTGAGAAGGTCAACCTGCTCATTTTCCTTTTTAAGATAGCTCAAAATAAAATTGCTCTCTTGGGCTGTTGGTACACTATAGTATCTTGGATTACCATTGTAAAAGGCTTGTTTGGCATATTTAACCATGCTCACAATTGAAACGGGCCGAGACAACTCTGGGATATTGTTGAGATAATCCTCTAACTTGTCCATTTTGGAAATATTGGAACGCTTTACTACACCATTGTCTTGTTTCGTGTCAATAACAATTTCAATTGGCATAATACCGTCAAATTCGCTCTCAAAAAAACGTATATCTTTATAAAAAGCTGCATTTTTCGGCATATCCTCGAGAAGACTTCCCGAAATTTTCATTTGATAAATGCCTAAAACGCCTAAGGTAACAGCTATTGTGCTGGCTGTATAGATCATCCATCTTCGTTCTTTAACGGTTCTCGACATCCAGTTGATGATGAATCCTGTCCACCGTCTATTGAGATGCTCTAAATGTCTGGGTTTTGGGATTGGTAAAAAACTATAACTGATTGGAACGATCAAGAGGCAAATGATAAAAATCGCCAAAATACTCAATGATGCTACAACACCAAATTCGATCAATAAACGGCTTTGAGTAATGGTAAAGGTAGCAAATCCAGATGCGGTTGTTATATTGGTCATCAAGGTTGCATTGCCAACCTTAGTAATTACTCTTTGTAGCGATTTTGCTTTATTACCATGTTGATTGACTTCGTGCTGGTACTTGTTGATTAGGAAAATACAATTAGGAATCCCAATAACAATTATGACAGGCGGTATCAAAGCAGTTAATACTGTAATCTCATATTCTAAAAACCCGAGGATTCCAAAGGTCCACATCACACCAATAACCACTACTATTAATGAGATAAAAGTGGCACGCCATGACCTAAAGAAAGCAAAAAAGATGAAGCAGGTGACCAAAATAGCAGCGATTATAAATCCTCCTATTTCATCAATGATATACTGCGAATTGAGGGTTCGAATATATGGCATTCCAGACACCTTCAAATCAATATTGTGCTGGTCTTCAAAAGCTTCTACTGCTGGTATCAAATCTTCAACAATGAAGGCTTTTCGGCCTTTTGAATTAACAATAGCCTTGTTCAAATAAATAGCACTTTGAACGGTACCCGTCTCAGAATTATAAAACAGATTTTCATAAACGGGCAGCTCCGTTTGAAGATCAGTTTTTAACCGATCTATCTTTTTTTGTGTAAGTTCACCATCTAAGAGGTTTACCGATGAAAACTTTGATCTTGCAGTATCCTTCGAAAGGCGTTGTAATTTGTCGATGGAAATCACCACATCGACAGCATTATTTTTTCTAAATTTCTCACCTAAGTTTTGCCAGGCTTTGAAAATTGGGACAGTAAATAGTGCGGAGTCTTGGGCTGCTATAACGATAACATTACCTTCTTCACCGAATTTATCTAGGAAATCGTTGTAAGTGGCATTAACCTCATGGTTATCGGGAAGTAAGTTGGCTTCGGTAAAAGAAAAACGCATTTTATGCCATTGCGTCGTCGACAAGGCGGTTAGGACAAATATTCCTGTTAAAATGCTAATTCTGTTTCGAAGTATCACCCTTGCTAGGCTGCTCCAAAATTCAGAAGAGTAAGTCTTCTTCACATTGATTTTTTAAAGCTGCAAAGGTAATGATCTCAATGCAAAAAAGGACATTGAGAATTGAATTAAACTGTCATTATTTCCTGCTCTTTCAGAGCATAAATCGCATCCACTTTTTTGATGTAATTATCAGTCATGACTTGGATATCAATTTCTGTATTTGCTTTGAGGTCTTCCGAAGCATTTTCAAGTTTTTTAACATCTGAATTAGCTTCTTTACGTGCATTACGCACCTGGATTTTAGCCTCTTCGCTAGCAGCTTTGGCTTGCTTGGCCAATTCTCGGCGTCGTTCTTCGGTTAATGGTGGAACGTTGATGATAATCGACTCGCCATTGTTTGCAGGATTGAATCCTAAATTAGCAATCATGATGCTTCTTTCAATTTCTTGTAGCATTGACTTTTCGAATGGCTGAACAATAATTGTTCGGCCGTCTGGGGTATTAACATTTGCAATTTGACTTAGAGGAGTAGGTGAGCCATAGTACTCCACAACAACACTACCTAACATTGCAGGACTTGCTTTGCCGGCTCGAATATTTGCAAATTCTTTTTTTAGGAATTCCAATGATTTCATCATGGATTCTTCGGTACTTTCGATGATAAATGAAATTTCTTCGTCCATTCGAATTTTCTATTTAATGCTGAATAAATTTAGATATTTACTGTAGTCCCAATGTTATCGCCAGAGACTACCTTTTGAAGGTTGCCTTTTTTGTTCATATCAAACACGATGATTGGTAAATTATTTTCTTGACTTAAAGTAAATGCTGTAGTGTCCATAACTTTGAGCCCTTTTTGTAGGACTTCTTCAAAACTTATAGTATCAAATTTTATAGCAGCTGCATTTTTTTCTGGATCTTCTGTATATATGCCATCAACTCGTGTGCCTTTCAAAATCACATCAGCTTCTATTTCTATGGCGCGAAGTACGGCGGCTGAGTCTGTAGTAAAATAAGGGTTTCCGGTACCTCCACCAAAGATAACCACACGCCCTTTTTCCAAATGTCTCATGGCACGACGTCGTATAAAAGGCTCAGCCACTTCGTTAATAGCAATCGCAGTTTGCATCCGCGTTGGTACGTTTAAGTTTTCCAAGGCTGATTGTAATGCTAATCCATTAATTATTGTTGCTAACATACCCATATGGTCAGCTTGAACCCTATCCATTCCTTTACTAGCTCCTGAAACACCCCTAAAAATATTTCCGCCACCAATAACAATGGCAACCTCAATACCAGATTCCGTCAAGGATTTAATTTCATAGGCATATTCTGTGAGTCTATCAGGGTCTATACCATATTGATTTGATCCCATCAGAGCCTCACCTGAGAGTTTGAGTAAAATGCGTTTGTATTTCACGATTGGTCGAATTGAATAACAAATATAAGATTCATTTTCAATATGACTCTAGAACATCTCCAAGAGATCTGTTTTTTTGCAAAAAAAAAGCTCCGTGAATCGGAGCTTTTAAAAGAAATTAATATTGAATTAGCCCAAAGCTACGCGCGCAAAACTAACAACGGTTAGGTCTGAGTTGACAGATTTTAGGTACTCAGAAACACTTTGTTTGCTGTCTTTGATAAAATCTTGGTTCACTAAAGTGTTATCTTTAAAGAAACGCTTCAATTTTCCTTTTGCGATATTATCTAACATGGCTTCAGGTTTGCCTTCTTGACGCAATTGATCTTTCGCAATTTCGATTTCTTTTTCAATCGTAGCTGCATCAACACCGGTTTCATCTAAAGCAATAGGGTCCATAGCGGCAGCTTGCATCGCTACATCTCTTGCCGCAGCAGCTGCACCCTCGACATTCGCAGACAAACCAACAATTGTAGCGATTTTATTGCCCGCATGGATGTATGATCCTACAAACGGAGCTTCCAAAATTTTAAATGCTCCTATCTCAAGTTTTTCGCCAATGACACCTGTTTGTTCTGTTAGCTTTTCCGAAACAGACATTCCATTATAATCCGCTTTTAAAAAAGTGTCTAAATTGTCATGATTCAAAGCGATCTCTGACAAAGCAGTAGCCATTGCTACGAATGCATCATTTTTGGCGACAAAGTCGGTTTCACAGTTAAGAGAAACTACTACGCCACGGGTTGAAGCGTCATTAACTTTTGCTATAACAGCGCCTTCGCTCGATTCGCGGTCAGCTCTGTTTGCAGCAACTTTTTGACCTTTTTTTCTTAATATTTCGATGGCTGTATCAAAATTGCCTTCAGCCTCTACTAAAGCTTTTTTGCAATCCATCATTCCGGCACCTGTCGTCTGTCTTAATTTGTTGACTTCGGCTGCTGTAATTTTAGTCATTTGTATATAAATAAAGTGGTGTTATTATTCTTCTTCTTTAGACGCAACTGGTGTAGGCTCGGCCTTGGCTGGCTTTTCGGCTACTTCCGTTACATTTTTGGTTTTTGCTTTTTCAGGAGCAGGAGTGTTGGCTTTTTGTTCGGCATCAACTTCGGATTTTCTTTCGGCCAATCCTTCCGAAACACCCTGAACGATGTATTCTAAAACTTTATTGACAGATTTTGATGCATCGTCGTTGGCAGGTATAACGTAGTCAACTTGACGTGGATCAGAATTGGTGTCGACCATTGCAAAAATAGGAATGTTCAACTTTTGAGCTTCTTTAACTGCAATATGCTCACGTTTGATGTCTACGATAAATAATGCGGCAGGCAATCGTGTCATGTCGGAGATAGAACCTAAATTCTTTTCAAGCTTGGTTCTTAAACGATCTACTTGAAGACGCTCCTTTTTAGATAATGTATTGAATGTGCCGTCTTTTTTCATACGATCAATCATAGACATTTTTTTGACAGCCTTTCGGATGGTGACAAAATTAGTTAACATACCACCTGGCCAGCGTTCAGTAATATAAGGCATATTTAGAGACCCTGCTTTTTCAGCTACGATCTCTTTAGCTTGTTTTTTTGTAGCAAGGAACAAAATCTTACGTCCTGATGCAGCAATTTTTGCCATTGCAGCAGCTGCTTCCTCTATTTTGGCAGCAGTTTTGTAAAGGTTAATAATGTGAATGCCATTGCGCTCCATATATACATATGGTGCCATGTTTGGGTCCCATTTACGAGTGAGGTGACCAAAGTGTACGCCAGCCTCGAGAAGTGATTTTACATCTACTTTTTCCATTGTTCTTAGTTTACGTTCTGATTTAGCAATGTCCAAGTGGCGTTTATGACGGCCTTGACCATTTAGATGCTAAACTAATTGTTTTAAAAATTCAACCGCATCCGAAGACACCGTTATCCAATTATCGTTTAGAGAATTGGAATTTCTTACGCGCTTTTTTCTGCCCAAATTTCTTTCTCTCAACCATTCTTGGATCACGAGTCAAAAGTCCTTCTGGTTTCAAAATCGTTCTATACTCTTCGTTGATTTCACACAATGCACGAGAAATAGCTAACCGAACAGCTTCAGCTTGTCCAGTAACACCGCCACCTAATACACTTACTTTAATGTCAAAAGATTTTTCGTTGTCAGTAAGCATTAGAGGTTGAGTCACTTTGTATTGTAAAGGTGCTGTTGCAAAATATACAGCCATATCCTTTTTGTTGATAGTGATATTTCCTTTTCCTTTAGATACATAAGCACGAGCAACCGCTGTCTTACGACGTCCAATTTTGTGTATTACTTCCATTATTTAATGTCGTTAAGGTTAATGACCTTAGGTTGTTGAGCTTCATATTTATGATCTGTTCCAACCACTACTTTAAGATTGCGAAACAATTCAGCTCCAAGTTTATTTTTCGGTAACATCCCTTTAATAGACTTTTCAACCAGCCTAGTAGGGTCTTTCTTGAAAAGCTCTTCTGCAGTTAACGAACGCTGTCCGCCTGGATACCCAGTATGTCTGATGTAATCTTTATCGGACCACTTTTTGCCCGACAATGTGATCTTCTCTGCATTGATTACAATAACATTGTCACCACAGTCCGTATGAGGCGTGTAGTTTGTTTTGTGCTTGCCACGTAACAAGAAAGCTACTACTGATGACATGCGGCCTAAGGCTAAACCTTCGGCGTCAACCAATACCCAAGATTTTTCAATCGTTGCTTTGTTGGCTGAAATGGTTTTATAACTAAGTGTATCCACTGTGTAAAAATTTCTATTAAATGTCGTTCTGAAAACGGCTTGCAAATCTACAATTATATATTTGAATAGCAAATTTGACACCTTTAATTTTTAAGAAAATATATTTGCACTAATTCTGAAGTGTGACGTTCTTCTTTTGAAATCCATTTAAAATGTGTTAATAAATTGTCAAAGTTGTTTTTAAGCTCCATTTTTGGAGCCAATTTTACACCCATGTACAAATTTTTCCGTCAAAGTCTAGTTGTAATACATCTTACCTTTGTTTTTGCATTGTCTCAGGGCCAAACAGTAGTTGTAAAAAAATCATACACCACAAAACATGTTTCCTCAGATGGTCCTGTTATTGACGGTATTTTAAATGATGAGGTTTGGGAAGAAGTGGATTGGTCTGGTGGTTTTATAGAATTTGAGCCCAATGAAAATACTGCACCTGAGTCGCAATCTCAGTTCAAAATTATTTATGACGACAAATATCTTTATGTTGCTTTTCGTGCCTTTGATCCAGAACCTGATAAAATTGTAAAGCGTTTGTCTAGGCGAGATGGTTTTGTTGGTGATAGGGCAAATATTCTTTTTGATAGCTATAATGATAAGCGAACTGCTTTTATGTTTACTGTAACCGCAGCAGGTGTTAAAGGTGATGAATTTGTTACGAGTAACGGCAATAATTTTGATGACAGCTGGAATCCCATTTGGTACACCAATGCTGTGATAGATGATAAAGGCTGGACGGCTGAAATGAAAATTCCTTTTTCCCAATTGAGATTTGGAAAAGAAGACAAACAAATTTGGGGCCTAAATTTCGGTCGTCAGAATTTTAGGCTAAATGAATTCTCTTTATGGCAACGCATTCCTGCAGATGCTGCTGGTTTTGTAAGTGAATCTGGACTGTTGGAAGGTTTGGATAACATTGAACCTCAAAAGCAGCTAGAAATACAACCATATATATTAACGCAACTAGAGCAATACCCAGCTGAAGCAGGAAATCCTTTCCGTGATGGCAATGATTTTGGGTTGAATGCAGGCTTAGACGCTAAAATAGGTGTAACTAATGATTTGACTTTAGATTTAACTGTCAATCCAGATTTTGGTCAAGTGGAGGCTGATCCAGCTCAAATCGCCCTTGACGGTTTTGAAATTTTCTTTAGAGAACAGCGTCCTTTTTTCGTAGAAAACAAATCTATCTTTGATTTTAGTTTTGGTGGAGAAGGGGATAACTTGTTTTATTCTCGTAGGATTGGTCGTAGCCCTCAAGGTTATCCAGACTCGGAAGGATTTGTTGACCAGCCTGTAAATACAGCATTATTAGGTGCTGCCAAATTTTCAGGTAAAACTCAGAATGGTTGGTCTATTGGGTTGTTAGAGAGTATTACCCGTCGTGAATATGCGATGGTTAATGAGCCAAATAACAATTTTGAATTGGAGGTTGAACCTTCAACAAATTACGCTGTTTTAAGAGCGCAAAAAGATTTCAACGACGACAATTCTTTTATCGGCGGGATGTTCACCGCAACGAATCGTGGAACTTTACCTGACCATTTGAAAGAAATTCATACAGCGGCATATTCGGGAGGTTTTGATTTTCAACATCAGTGGAAAAATCGAGAGTATTCTGTCGAAGGAAAAATGGTCGTTAGTCATGTTACCGGAAGTAAGGAATCTATACTAAACACTCAATTATCTCAAGTACACCTATTTCAGCGTCCAGATGCCGATCATGTTTCTGTGGATCCAAACAAAACATCGCTCACTGGCACTGGCGGGCGTTTGTCTTTTAGTAAAAGGGGTGGGGGTAATTTTAGTTTTAGCGTCGGAACTCATTACCGATCACCTCAAATCGAATTAAACGATATAGGCTTTTTGAGACAAGCGGATTTTATGCGGCAGTGGGTATCACTTAGGTATAAAACCTTAAAATCAATCGATCGATTTCGATCTATCAACGTCCGTTTTCTTCAATTTTCATCTTTTGATTTTCAAGGTAACTTCAATAGGATGGAGTATCGTCTCAATACTGAATTGGGCTTGTTGAATAACTGGAATTTTGAACTAGGCACTTTTCATAAACCTCGAATTTTTGAGAATACAACCTTACGAGGAGGTCCGAGATGGCGCTTTTCTGAAGAAAATGCCGTGACACTTTCTTTAGAAACTGATGAACGAAAACGCTTAAGCGGTTCTTTGGGGTTTGTTTATTCTCAGGCTAAGGACAATAATTTTTCTGTTAAAAGATTTCAAGTAGGATTGACTTATCAACCATTTGATGCTTTAACAATTTCAATTAGTCCAGAATATGCGATAAGCCCTAACCAGACGCAATATGTGACCGAATCTATCTATAACGGAATACCTCGTTATATCATGGGAACCATTGACAATAACACACTGTCCGCATCCCTACGGATTAATTATACTGTGAATCCCAATTTGACAATACAATATTATGGACAACCATTCGTCAGTAATGGTAATTATAGCGATTTTCAATATGTCACAAATTCTATAGCAGACAAACTTGGAGACAGATTCCAAGGGTATGACAATGACCAAATTGAATTTTCAACGTCCTCGGAGACCTATACTATCGATGAAAATCGAGACGGCATCATTGATTATAGCTTTAGCAAACCAGATTTTTCCGTTGTGCAGTTCCGTTCAAATCTTGTCATGCGCTGGGAATATATACCTGGCTCAGAACTTTTCTTGGTTTGGTCTCAAGGGATATCTGCCTCAGGTGATTATAATGATGGACTAGTAGATAATCTCAATGACAACTGGCTGTCTCAGAAGCCAAGCAACACTTTTTTATTAAAAGCCACCTACCGTTTTTTACTTTGAATTTTCTAATGTGCTTCAAGCCAGTTGTTGCCAGTGTCTATTTCAACAACTAGAGGCACAGCCAGTTGATAAGCGTTTTCCATTTCTGATTTAATGATTGATTTCATTTGTTCTAACTCTGGCTTGAACACATCAAACACTAATTCATCATGAACTTGTAAGAGCATTCTGCTGCGGTAGTTCCCTTTGCTCATTGCTTTGTGAATATTGATCATCGCAATTTTGATAATATCTGCTGCGCTACCTTGAATTGGAGCGTTTACGGCATTCCGTTCTGCAGCACCTCGAACCACAGCATTACCAGCATTAATATCTCTCAAATAACGTCGACGGCCCAACACGGTTTGAACGTAACCGTTTTCTTGCGCAAATACTATTTGATTATGGATATAATCCTGAAGTTTAGGATAGGTTGCAAAATATAAATCAATCAGATCTTTGGATTCGCTTCTCGATAGATCAGTTTGATTGCTCAGACCAAAGGCAGAAACGCCATAAATGATTCCAAAATTAACAGTCTTAGCATTGCTTCTTTGTTCTCGGGTAACCGCTTCAATTGGAACCCCAAAAACGCGAGAGGCTGTCGCAGCGTGAATATCTTCGCCGTTTACAAAGGCAGTAATCATATTAGTTTCTTCACTTAAAGCTGCAATGACGCGCAGCTCAATTTGTGAGTAATCGGCAGCTAAAAGGATATGGTCAGCGTCCCTAGGAATAAAGGCTTTTCTTACTTGACGCCCACGTTCCGTTCGTATAGGAATATTCTGTAAATTAGGATTATTGCTGCTCAATCGTCCTGTAGCTGCAACCGTTTGAATATACTGAGTGTGAACGCGTCCAGTTGCTTGCAAAACCTGTTCAGGAAGGGTGTTTATATAAGTGCTTTTGAGTTTGGATAATCCGCGATACGTTAATATTTTTCGAATGATTTCGTGATCTTTGGCCAAATAGGAAAGCACATCTTCCGCAGTAGAATATTGGCCTGTTTTGGTCTTTTTTGGCTTGTCAACCAATTTCATCTTTTCAAAAAGCACAACACCAAGTTGCTTTGGAGAAGCGATGTTAAAGGTATCGCCTGCCAGATCGTATATTTCCTGCTCTAGGGCAAGAATGTCTTGATTTAATTCTGAAGAAAGCGATTTGAGAAAATTACTATCCAAATTGATGCCTTCCAGTTCCATACGTGCCAAAACTTGAACAAGAGGCATTTCAATAGTGTCAAACAACACTCGTGTTTGCGCTTGATCTAATTCTATTTCAAAGTGCTTTTTTAGTTGTAAGGTGATATCCGCATCTTCAACGGCATATTCGGTTTGTTTATCCAGAGGCACATCACGCATCGAAAGCTGGTTTTTCCCTTTGCTTCCAATCAGGTCCGTAATGGGTTGTGGTGTATAATTCAAATAGGTTTCGGAGAGGACTTCCATGTTGTGGCGCATATCTGGATTGATCAAATAATGTGCAATCATCGTATCAAACAATGGCCCCTTTATATTAATACCATACTTATCTAAAACCTTTATGTCGTACTTTAGATTTTGCCCAATTTTTTCAATTTTTACCGACTCAAAAAACGGCTTAAATTTCTCTATGATGTGCTGGGCATTTTCTTGGTTATCAGGAAAGGGGACATAATAACCTTTGTGGGCTTCCCACGAAAAGGCAATGCCCACCAAAGTAGCCGTAATGGGATTGAGACCAGTGGTTTCGGTATCAAAACAAACAGAGGGTTGTTCCATTAGTTTGGTGACAAATAAATCTAGGGCTACACCAGGAGTTACCAATTGATAAAAGTGTGATGTGTTGTTTAAATCTTGTCTAGAGAATGCTGATACCTCTTCGGCTGTATTTTTTGTTATTGGTGCATCAAATAAAGAAAACTGACCCTGACCAGCTTTGGGCGTTGGGGCGGCTTTATTTTCATTGACTTCAGGTGATGCTGCTGTTTCGGTATCGTCGTTAAAGGTCTTTTTAAGATTGTCTAACAAACGTCGGAATTCAAGTTCCACGAAAAGCTCTTCAACTGCAATGAAATTAGGCGCATCAAGTTCAAAATCTTTTTCATTGAAATTGACTGGAACATCGAGAATAATGGTAGCTAATTGTTTTGAAAGTAAGCCGATATCTTTACTAGCTTCGACGTTTTCTTTCATTTTGCCTTTCAGTTCATGCGTATGATCAAAAAGATTTTCTATGCTGCCATACTTTGCGATCAGCTTCTTAGCTGTTTTGTCTCCAATTCCCGGCAAACCAGGAATGTTGTCAACAGCGTCTCCCTTCATCGCTAAAAAATCAATGACTTGCAGGGGATGCTCAATCTCAAAATTCTGCTTGACTTCGTCTACACCCCATACTTCATAACCTCCTCCAAAGCGCGGACGATACATAAAAATATTCTCTGAAACAAGTTGAGCAAAGTCTTTATCAGGGGTGACCATGTAGGTTTTATATCCAGCTTTTTCGGCCTTTTTAGCTAAAGTCCCTATAATGTCATCGGCCTCAAACCCCGGCTTAACTATCACAGGAATGTGCATAGCCTTGAGAATCTTTTCAATGTAAGGTATAGCCAAAGAAATTGCTTCAGGAGTCTCGTCCCTGTTCGCTTTGTAAGCTTCAAACATCTCGTTTCGGGCATCACTGCCGCCCCGATCAAAGCAAACTGCTAAATGATCAGGCCGTTCCCGTTTGATTACATCTAAAAGAGAATTTGTAAAACCCAAAATAGCTGATGTGTTCAATCCCTTTGAGTTGATGCGCGGGTTTTTTATAAAAGCATAATAACCTCTAAAAATGAGAGCAAAAGCATCTAGAAGGAACAGTCGTTTTTGGGCAGACATATTGGTTATTGATTATAAGATGGTGATGGGATGTTTTGATTCCCTGATGCATCGTGCTTGGTGACACTAAATCCAGGGTGAATGGCATATGCACCGTATTCACCTTTTTTATTAAGTGCGATAAACCCAACCTGAAAATCTTTGGAGCGTTCACCAGTGCGCTCAACGATTCTGTTTATTGCTATTTCACAAGCCTCTTGTGGCGATTTTCCTTGACGCATTAATTCTACGATAAGAAAACTTCCTACATTTTTAACTATTTCCTCACCTAAACCTGTAGCGGTAGCTGCGCCAATTTCATTATCCACATATAGGCCTGCTCCAATGATTGGCGAATCACCAACACGCCCAGCCATTTTATAAGCCAAACCACTTGTAGTGCAAGCACCCGACAAATCACCATTTTCATCTAAAGCCAGCATACCAATAGTGTCATGATTTTCAATATTGATGATGGGTTTATATAAAGAAGTCTCTTTCCATTTCTCCCAATCGGCTTTGGATCGGTCGGTCAACAAATCTTCAACAGGAAAACCTTGTTCAATCGCAAACTGTTTTGCTCCTGCACCGGCTAGCATCACATGAGGTGTTTCTTCCATCACTTTGCGGGCTACTGACACGGCATGAACAATATTCTTTAAATAGACTACAGAACCACTATTGCCATGACTGTCCATAATGCAGGCATCTAAAGTTACTTGTCCTTCCCGATCTGGGAGACCGCCTTTTCCAATGGATTGACCTTGTTCATTGGCTTCTTCAAGTCTGCAGCCCGCCTCAACCGCATCTATGGCCGAACCACCTTCTGACAAGACCTGATATGCGGCTGATGTCGCTTCGGGAACATTCCACGTACCTATAGAAATCGGACCTTGAAATGCAGTTTTTGAAGCAACTTCAGTTTTGGACTGACAGCCCACTGTGAGCAGCAGCATTAGCAGCCCTAATAATTTGATGAAAAAGAAATATTTCAATGTCATGCTAATCGAGCTTTAATTTTAGTAATAGCAAAGTATAAGATGTAACCATAACATGCAATGACCAATAAATAGGCTATTTGAAAACCTAAAAAGTCAGTAAGTAAACCATAAAGTGGTGGGATGATAGCGCCACCAACAATAGCGGTACAAAGTAATCCTGAGGCTTTAGGTTTTAAATCACCTATGCCATCAATTGAAAGGGTGAAAATGGTTGGGAACATAATGGAGTTAAATAACCCAACAGCCAAAATACTCCACATGGCAATTAATCCGGACGAACTCATTGAGATAATGATACTAGAAATAGCAAGACCTGAAAAGTAAACTAATACTTTCGCCGGTTGAATGAATTTCATAACTCCTGATCCGATAAAACGTCCAATCATGGCACCAGACCAGTAGCAAATGACAAAAATTCCAAGAAGAGCTTTGTCATCAGCGCCTTCAAGACTTTTTGAAAAGATGGTTGCAACAGTATTAGCTACACCCATGAGAGCATCGCTATTGCGAATTGCTTCAATGACATTGAGCTCAAGGAAATAACTAACTAAATAACTGCCAATAGCTACTTCGGCACCTACATAAAAGAAAATTCCAACAACTCCCAAGCGAAGACCTTTGTTTTTGAGAGCCTCAAGGTAGGTGCCGGTATTATTATTCTCAATGAGTTTTGGCAACTGAATGACCAAAAATACAATGGCAATTACACCTATAAAAGCGGCAAGACCTAAAAATGGCATTTGGACCGCCGAAGCTTCTGTCGCGTAGTATGATATTTTATCAGTTTCAGATAAAGCTTCAATGGAACCTGTAGTCAGTACCTTGTCGCTCAAGAGGAATAGAGCGCCAACAGCCGGCGCTATGGCTGTGCCTAATGAATTAAATGCTTGTGATAGATTAAGTCGGCTGGATGCACTCGACTCGTCACCCAAAACTGCTACATAGGGATTGGCAGCCACCTGTAAAATGGTCATACCGCCAGCTAAGACAAAATAGGCCAACATGAACACCCCAAACACCCGGTAAGAAGCCGCAGGGTAAAACAGTAAGCAGCCTGTGGCCATTGTGGCTAAACCTAAAATGACACCGCGTTTATATCCAATTTTTGTCAGTAAATAACTGGCAGGTACCGATAGAACAAAATAGGCGCCGAAAAATGCGAATTGAACCAGTCCAGCCTGAAAGTAACTCAGTGTGAATAATTCACGTAATCTTGGGATAAGAGAATCAACTAATACGGTGATGAATCCCCAAAGGAAAAATAGAACGGTAACCAGCAAAAATGCCGATCGGTAAGATGTTTTTGTTGTCATTGCTTTAGTTTAAAATAATTTCATCAGTAAATAACCAGCTGCGACCATCGAAAGGATATCCTAAATGCCATTCGGGTAACGGGCCCAAATTAGTTGCGATAATTTTGACGGCTTTCACACTTTGTTTTGCCCAAGACATGCTTATGGTTTTGATTCTTGGTGTGGTGTTTTGGGATGTGTTATTAATAGTTTCTTTTCCAATAGATTTAAATGAAATGCCGTCTTGCGACAACAGTATTTCGACATGGGTTGGGAAAAAAATCCAGGATTTTTGATCCTCAAGAAAGGATAGGTTGATGTGAGACAGCGTTTTGGCTTGATTGAGAACAATAGTCGCATTCAAATCCGTATTGTGAAACCCTTGCCAGGCTCCAGATCTAAAATCCAAGCCACCTCGACGTCCATCGATAAGGGCGTTATCTCCGCCCGCATTATATTGGTTGGCATAGGGATTGCCAAGACTTAGGCTCAAGTTGGTGTCTATTTTAACCAACTTAGAAGCAATTGTTGCACTTTGATGGCCTTTTAATGTGGCATAAATCTTTAAATCGGCCGAATCATTTAGTTCGATAGGTGTGTCGTATTTTTTATACTCGTCATTGTTTAGGCTGTAAAATAGAGCGGCTTCGGGATCGATATGGCCTAAAGTAATTGTTGTCGATCTCTTAAAAGTTGCTTCACCTTTGTCAATGAATGGCGCTGCTACAAAATCCTTGTCTTTGATCATGATACTCGGTGCTTCTGCTTCCCATTTAACTGGTTTATCGGTCATCACATATCTCAACGTACCACCATTCATAATCATATCGTGAGTGATTTCTGTCGATTGTAACGCCTTGTCATTGTATAAAACTCTTTCAATATAAACTGCCGATGATGATGATTTCTGTGTTTCAATTTTAAAATGACGACCATTCTCTAAGGAGATATTAGCAGATTCTACTCTTGGTGATCCGATGATGTAAGTGTTAGCTCCTGGTGTTACAGGATAAAATCCAAGGCTGCTAAAAACATACCATGCGCCCATTTGACCGCAATCTTCGTTTCCAGAGATGCCGTCGGGAGAATTCTTATAATACTTGCTCATGATTTCGGAGACTCGGGCTTGAGTTTTTTCTGGTTTATTCACAAAATTATACAGATAAGCCATATGATGACTCGGTTCATTGCCATGAGCATATTGTCCAATGAGTCCTGTAATATCAGCTTGTTCGCGACCTGTTGTAGAGGTTTTTGCACTAAAAAGATCATCAAGAGCTCGTTCAAATTGATCTGCTCCACCCATAATGTTCATTAAGCCATTAATGTCTTGTGGGACAGCAAATCGGTATTGCCAAGCATTAGCTTCGGTGTAATTAAAATTGACTTCATAAGGGTCAAAAGGTCCAAACCACTGATTGTTGAGCCGTCCTCTCATGAATCTCGATTCTGGATCGAAAACATTTTTATAAAACTGACTTCTTTTGAGGAAGTTCTCAGCAATTTCGGTTTTATCCATTTTTTCTGCCATTTTAAAAATGGTCCAATCGTCATAGGCATATTCTAAGGTTTTAGAAACCGATTCGCTTTCAAATTCCATGGGAATAAATCCAAACGTTTTATAAGATTCTAAGCCTAATTTGTTACGAGTAGCACTATGCAACATAGCCTCAAGGGCCTTGTCTTGATCGAATCCACGAATCCCTTTGAGGTAAGCATCAGCAATAACGGGAACGGCATGGTATCCAATCATACAACTCGTATAATTTCCAGACAAATCCCAAATGGGCATGATGCCGCCTTCATCGTATTTGGCTAAAAAGGTGTTGATAAAATCTTGAGTACGTTTGGTTTCTAAAATAGTATAAAGCGGATGTGCCGCTCTGTAAGTATCCCAAAGTGAGAAGACGGTGTAGTAATTAAAGTCAATTGTTTGATGAATGTCCAGATCCATGCCTCGATATTTGCCGTCAACATCTTGATATAAATTAGGTGCAATCATGGTGTGATACAAAGATGTGTAAAAATTAATTTTATCATCCTTGTTGTTCATCCTAACATCAATTTTCTGAAGTTGCTTGTTCCAAGCTAGGTTGGCTGTATTTCGAATTGCATCAAAGGATTGTTCTCCAATTTCAGCCTTACGATTGGCCAATGCGCCTTTCTCATCAACTGCAGAAATGCCGATCCGAATCTCTAGGTTGGCAGATTCCTTTGGGTCAAAAACAAAAGCCGCCTTAACATTTTCTCCCTGATCTTTGTTGTCTAAAAGGATCATTTCGGAGAAAGCTCTTGAAAATTCGAGATCGTAAAACACCATTTGTTTTTCAGCCCAAGCTTGCGAGAAACGATAGCCCGAAATGTGCCGGTTATCTAAAGTGTTTATTTTAGAATCAATGACTTTGTCTCTATGTACGAGATCCAATATCACAACCTGAGGGCTGTTTTTTTTAAATTGATATTGGTGTATGCCACTTCGTTCCGAAACGGTCAATTTCACCTCGATATTGACACTATCTAATCTTACTGCATAATACCCTGGAGACGCTTTTTCGTTTTCGTGACTAAAAGGGGCGCGATAACCTGAAAGTCCGTCTGCACCATTATTAAAAATTACTGAAGTAGTTGGCATTAGCAGTACGTCACCATAGTCGCTAACTCCAGTGCCGCTGAGGTGGGTATGAGAAAAACCATAAATATAACTGTCGGTATAGTGGTATCCAGAGCAGCCGTCCCATCCGTCTAGTCTTGTGTCAGGACTCAGTTGCATCATTCCAAAAGGCATGGTAGCGCCGGGGTAAGTGTGGCCATGACCTCCAGTACCAATAAACGGATTTACAAAAGAAGTGTAGTTTGAATCAGGTTGAGGCGGTTGACACGCAGCTAACCCCAAGCCGATAAGCCCAAGAAGGATAATTTCCCCTATTCTTTTCATTCTTTTGTCAAGTTGAAATTTTTAATTTACAACACGACCACAATATAGAAAATCTTAACCTATTCTAAGGGTTATACTTTTCAACAATATGCTACATTTGTCGCCAAAGTACTGTTGCTGATGCTATTATTTTTCCTCTTTTTTACTTTAAGCGTGCTGGCAGTTGAGTTATATGCGTACCAAGCCCTAAAAGTAACTACACGTAAGGGACCGTTCAGGTGGTTGTATTGGAGCTTTACCGCTATAGGTTATGGCATATTTGTAACCCAACTCATTCTTTTTTTAATAGGTGCGAAATATCGGGGTTTGATAGGGATTTCCTTTGCGTCTTTTATAACGCTTGCCATCGCTAAGTGGCTGATCATTCTCCTCCTTTTTGTAGAAGATGTTTTCCGGTTACTAAAAGCTGTGCGACGTAAAATAGGTTCAAATAAGTCAGAGGGTAATTTTTTACCTTCAAGAAAAAAGTTTATCAGTCAGTTGGCCCTTGGTCTTACAGCCATACCATTTGCAAGTGTTCTCTATGGTGTTTTAAGAGGACGCTACGACTTTAGAGTGGTTCGCCATAGTTTATATTTTGATGATTTACCAAAATCTTTTGACGGCTACCAAATCACACATATTAGTGATTTGCACATGGGAACTTTTGACGATCGTGAAAAGGTCATTTATGCCATTGATTTGATTCAGAATCAACAATCTGATATCATTTTATTTACGGGAGATTTGGTCAATAATGAATCGAAAGAGGTATTGCCATGGCAAAATATATTGTCGAGATTGTCAGCAGTTGATGGTGTTTATTCTGTTCTAGGGAATCATGACTACAGCGACTACAAGCGTTGGGAGTCCGCTGAGGCCAAACAAGCGGATTTTGAAAATTTAGTTGGTCTTCAAAAGGAGATGGGCTTCAGCTTGTTGAGAAACGAGGCTGTAACCTTGAATCGTAACGATGACCAACTATCACTGGTTGGTGTAGAAAATTGGGGCGATCGTTTTGTAAAAAAAGGAGATATGGAACTGGCACAGCAAAACGTTCACCCAAAATCATTTAAGATATTGATGAGTCATGACCCGTCACATTGGGATCAAATTGTAAAAGATCATCCGATGCATTATCACCTCACCCTAAGTGGTCATACGCATGGCATGCAGTTTGGCGTTGAAATTCCGGGATGGATCAAATGGAGCCCAATTCAGGCGCGATACAAATACTGGGCAGGTATTTATCAAGAAAATGGCCGCTATATTAATGTTAATCGTGGCTTGGGGTGTTTAGGCTTTCCCGGTAGAATTGGCATTTGGCCAGAAATTACCGTGATCACTCTTAAAAAAGGCGTTAAATCATCTTAGTTGCGAGGATTTGCTATCTTTGCATCTTAGAACTTAAACGAAAACTTTAAGTGATGCCAAAATTTGGAGACCTTATTGACATTGATCTTCCAGTGCTCTTCGATTTTTATACCGAATGGAGCGAGGAATCAAAAGCTATGAATCCAGTGCTAAAGGATGTGGCTGCAGCGCTTGGTGACAAAGCCAAAGTGATCAAAATCGACATTGAGAAAAACAAGTCACTGGGCGAAGCTTTGCGCATAAAGGGCCTGCCTACATTAATCATTTACAAAAATGGTGAAATGAAATGGCGCCAGAGCGGTGAACTCGACGCGAATACTTTAATAGGTCGTGTCAAGGAATTTATTTAATCATTTACTTTATCCGCTATTATTGAGTCTGATGCCCTAGTGTCAGGTTCAGTGTCATCATCACCCATAAAATACTTGAACTGACTGATTAAATCATTATAGGCTTTCATAGCATTGGTGATGTAGTTATTGTCTTTGTCTTCAATAATAACCGTATCTACCAAACTTCTGTAGCGTTCAATTTGATCGTAAATCTCGTCAAAATAGGCTTCCTGTTGATCAATATTCAACCCACTATAATAAGTTAAGGATTCCTCGTATTTCTTAGCCACTTGCTCGAAAAGTGTTCTGGCTTTTTCTACTGCTCCTCTGTTGTAATAGGTTAGAATAAAGGGTTCAACCAAAGCATAATAGCCAAAAATATCAACAGGCATTTTTGCCATGGCCAAATCTGCTAATTTTTCGGCTTGTTCAAGTTTATCCTCTTTGAGCAGTTGTTCTGCCAGTCGTGCCATATTACCGCGATAGCTGATACTATTCCGTCGTGTTTGGACATCATGATAAACACCAGCTTCGCCACTATTGCCCCAATCCCAGTTCATCACCATATTGTACATAATATCCGTGTCGATGCGACCCATTTCGTAAGGATTTCTTGGATCTACAGGCGTCTTAATGGGTACCAGTTTGTAGCACATGCCTTCCAACTGAAGGTAGTCTTTCATCCAAATATAATCGTCATTACCAAAGGCACCACCTGTAAAGTAAATAGGACGTTTCCAGTCATTGTTGTTTAAAATGTCCAACATAATGAGTCGGTTTTTATAAACCGCCTGATCTGTAATTTTGATATCAATAAAAGGTTCAATCAAACTGGAGTCTTTAGCTCTTACCAAGCCATTTTTCAAAACATTTTCTTTATTGACTGGAATTCGAATATTTTCGATTGGTAAGAAATTCATTTCCAAATCTTGTTGGCGGTAGAGGCTTAAATCTCGTCCGCGTTGTTTTAGATAATTACCATATTTGGCTCGTTCGCTATCGTTGGTGATAAAACTCATTACCTCGGCAAGGGCTAAAGTGTCCTCCGAGATCGGTTCTTTGATCACATAGTCGCGTGTACCATAACGATATTTGTAGTGTTCTAAGCTTGATGGAATGGGTTCGCTTTCATAGGATTGGCGTTTCATTTGATCAATATACCAGTCTGTTTGTAACAGCGAAGTATTCACCACACGAACGTCGGTGCGAATGCCTTCGATCTCTTGGGCGTACCATAAAGGGAAGGAATCGTTATCGCCAATTGAAAACAATAGGGCATTTGGAGCACACGATTCCAAATATTTAACGGCCATGGCGTGGGCTGTTTTACGATGTGATCGGTCGTGATCGTCCCAATTTTCTGATGCTAATAATCCTGGGACAACCAGCAAAAATAAGCTTGTCAAAAGCGGAACTGTTACCCTAGTGTTCCATTTTTTCTGAACCATATCGATTAGCGCAAACGCGCCAAATCCAATCCATATGGCAAACACGTAAAATGAGCCCACTACAGAGTAGTCGCGTTCTCTTGGTTCAAAGGGTCGCACATTGGTATAGAATTGAATGGCTAATCCTGTGAATAAAAAGAAAACCAATAATACCCAAAACTGCGACTTGCTTTTTTGATAGAGGAAAAACAATCCAATCATTCCAAACAAGAAAGGCAGAAAATAATATGTATTTCGAGCTTTATTGTTTTGGACATCGGAAGGAAGGTTTTCTTGAGATACTCCCAGATGCCATTCGTCTATGGCATTAATCCCGCTGATCCAATTGCCATGGTTGTTTAATTCCCCTTGAATGTCATCCTGTCTGCCAACAAAATTCCACATGAGGTAACGCCAATACATAAACCCAAATTGGTAGTCCACCATATAAATAATGTTGTCTCCAAAGCTTGGCTTTTCAATAGTTAGGTATGATCCAAACTGCTGCAAGAAACTTTCATAATCTTCGTAAGACACATTTCCGGCTTCCATTTCAGTCCGAAATTCTGAAATTATGGTAGTGAGTTGTTTTTCACTCTGCCATTCTGGTCGAACGTTAAAGTCTAAAAGTCCCGTGTATTTCATGTAATTTCGGGAGTGCTCTGCGCTGTGCATTCTGGGTAAAAAGGCTGCCTGTTCGCGATTGTAATTTTGGATCGCGTTGGCATAATCGTTCACAATGTCGTAAGTGCCCGTTTCGAAATTTCGCTCGTATTTGGGAGCCGCATCGCGATATGGATTCAGTTCATCTAAGGGTGCATAACGGTCCGTAAAGAGTGGTCCGTAAAACAAATATGTTTTTGGGTATTGTTCTAAATTGTAATAGGCTAATAGCTCGCGCGCATTGGATGGGTCGTTTTCATTGATATTGACCCCTGCATTGGCTCGAATGGGGAGCATCATCCAAGATGAAAATCCGACGAAAACAAAAAGAAAACAAAGTAATGCCGTTTGAAGTTGTGGTTTGTTATTTTGAAAGGCATAGCGAAGTCCATAAATAAAAAGTAAAATCAGAATGAGTCCAGCTAAAATGGTTCCTGAATGGAAAGGTAATCCAGTGGTGTTGACTATGGTAACTTCCATCCAACCGAACCACCACAAGGCTGCAGGTAGCAACAATTTGAAGATGAAAGCCAAAAGGGCCACCACAGCTAAATTAGCCACGATAAAAGACTTGGCGTTGACCTTCGGATAACGTTTGTAAAAGTAAATGAGTCCGATGGCAGGAATAGTCAATAATCCCATAAAATGCACCCCAAAAGACAATCCAATAATAAAGGCAATGAGCAGTAGCCAACGGTTACCTCGTGGGTCATCCATATCCGCTTCCCATCGCAAGCCTAAATAAAATAAGGCCGACATGATCAAGGTGGCCATAGCATATACTTCGGCTTCGGTGGCATTGAACCAAAAGGAATCTGTAAAAGCGAACGCCAAACTCCCTACAAAGGCACTACCCAGAATTGCGGTAATTTGTCCAGTGGTAGCAGTTTTTTTAGCTCCTACTAATTTAAATAACAACCGCACCAAGGTCCAGAACAAAAAGGCTATGGTGAGCGCACTGGCAAGGCCGCTCATTAGGTTGAGCGTAAAGCCAATGGACTCTGGATTGGGTGAAAAATTTGAAACCACTGCTCCAATCATCTGAAACAAGGGCGCCCCAGGAGGGTGTCCCACTTGCAATTTGGCGGAGGTTAGCATGTACTCGCCCACGTCCCAAAAACTTACTGTTGGCTCAACGGTTAAAGTGTAACTGACAAAGGCAACGGCAAAAGCCGTCCAACCTAAGATTAGATTCCAAGTTTTAAATTTTTGAGGGGTCATGCGTTGCCTAGTTTTTACCCTACGAAAATACATATAAAATTCAAAGTAATCCTAACGCCTTTTTGGCTCAACTTTTTTTTGTATTTTAGTTTCACCTTAATACAAATCTACAGTCTGACATGAACGTTTTTCGAGAGACTTTTTTTGATCGAATCCGACATTAACAATGCCTAACTTTAATAAAGTCCATTCTATTGATATTTCTTTTCAATTTTTCATCGTAATATTGCAATGAATTAGAAATAGCGATATGGGATTAGTCAAAACAGAATTGTTCAACACTCAGGATAATAAGATCGCCGCTATTGCCAAGGCATTGGGGCATCCAGCGAGGGTGGCCATCTTGCAGCACTTGTTCAAAATTGATTCGTGCGTTTGTGGTGATTTGGTCAATGAAATCGGATTGGCGCAACCCACCATTTCCCAACATTTGAAAGAACTCAAACAATTGGGATTGATCAAGGGTAATGTGGAAGGCACCAGTGTCTGCTATTGCATCAACATGGACAATTGGGCCCGAATGAAAGCCCAGTTGTTGGATTTCCTCAATCAAGATATTTCGATAGACAACTCCTGTTGTTAGTCCGTTTATTTAAACATAATTAATATTTCATCAAATTTATGGTGGCAAAAAAGCTGAGTTTTTTAGATAAAAACTTAACCCTTTGGATTTTTACAGCGATGGCATTTGGTATTGGTTTGGGGTATTTTGTCCCTGATTTTTCAAATGTCATTAATCGTTTTAATAGCGGAACCACCAATATTCCAATTGCCATTGGTTTGATTCTGATGATGTATCCGCCACTAGCTAAAGTGAATTATGCCCTTTTGCCAATGGTTTTTAAAAATACAAAAATCCTATCTATTTCTTTGCTGCTCAATTGGGTCATTGGACCCGCATTGATGTTTGTCTTGGCAATTACTTTTTTACGTGACTACCCCGAATATATGGTTGGGTTGATTTTAATAGGTTTGGCACGCTGTATCGCTATGGTATTGGTATGGAACGACCTGGCCGAAGGGAGCAGCGAATACGGCGCAGGCTTGGTGGCTCTAAATAGTATTTTTCAAGTCTTTGCCTATAGTTTTTACGCATGGATTTTTATTACTGTGCTTCCTCCTTACTTCGGTTTTGATGGGGCCGTAGTGGATATTTCTATTGCCACCATTGCAGAAAGTGTGGCTATATATTTAGGCATTCCCTTTCTGTTGGGCATTCTGAGCAGATGGATATTGGTAAAAATCAAAGGCGAGGCATGGTACAACCAAACCTTTATTCCTGCTATTTCACCATTAACCTTGATAGCTTTGTTATTTACTATCGTGATTATGTTTTCGTTAAAGGGAGAATTGATTGTTGAAATTCCTATGGATGTGCTCATTATTTCAGTGCCTTTACTATTCTATTTTACACTGATGTTTATCATTGGATTTTTTGTAACCAAAGCCACTGGAGCCGAATACGACAAAACCACCTCGGTGGCTTTTACAGCAGCAGGTAACAATTTTGAATTGGCTATTGCTGTCTCTATTGCAGTTTTTGGGTTAAATTCTGGTCAGGCGTTTGCCGGCGTTATTGGCCCCTTAGTTGAGGTTCCTGCACTGATATTGTTAGTGCGCGCATCCTTTTGGTTGAGAAAGAAATACTATTAAAAAATATAAGTTTAACTAGCGCAACGTCTATCCTAAAGATATTCAAGTGCATATTTATTCAAAAAGTTTGTTCAACCAAAACTTTGTACTAAATTTGCTCGCTCTAAAATTGGCCTATGGTGTAACTGGCAACACGTCTGATTTTGGTTCAGAAGAGTCTAGGTTCGAGCCCTAGTAGGCCAACTTGAAATCCCCGTTAATCGCGGATTTTTTGTGTAAAATGAATTTGTATTTTGAAAAATAGATTTGCATCGTATTTCAAAAACATTATCTTTGCACTCGAGAAACATTTAAAGGATAGGCAGGGGGGACAATAAGTCCCCTCTTCTTTTACCACTATGCTGAAGGAAACTGTACAAATATTATTGAACGATGCTTTACTTGAGCGACAAGACTTGTTTGTGATTGAATTCGATGTGTCGAGTGTCAATCATATCAATGTAGTATTGGATGGTGACCACGGTGTTACAGTAGAGGACTGCGTTTTTATCAGTCGAGCGATTGAGCATAATATTGATCGCGAAACTATTGACTTCTCATTAGAAGTAGCTTCGGCTGGTGCCGCATCACCTTTAATGATGCAGCGTCAGTATGCCAAGAACATTGGAAAAATCTTAGAAATTACTACCAAAAACAAGGGTAATTTTGAAGGTATTTTACAATCGACTACGGAACAAAATATTACAATTGGTTGGAAGACCAGAGAGCCCAAACCGATTGGTAAAGGAAAAACAACTGTGGAAAAAACAGCTGAACTCAATTATGACGACATTGAGTCAGCAAAGGTAAAATTGAAATTTAATTAGAGTCCTATGGAAAACATTGCTTTGATCGAATCTTTTTCCGAATTTAAAGATGATAAGCTTATTGATAGAGTTACGCTCATGGCTATTTTGGAAGATGTCTTTCGAAATACTTTGACGCGCAAATTTGGAGACGACGACAACTTCGATATTATTATTAACCCAGATAAAGGCGATCTTGAAATTTGGAGGAATCGCATCGTGGTTGCTGACGGTGAAGTTGAAAACGAAAATCAAGAAATTGAATTATCACAAGCACGAAAAATTGAACCTGACTTTGAAGTAGGGGAAGACGTGTCAGAAGAAGTGAAATTAATGGACTTAGGTCGTCGATCGATTTTGTCCTTACGCCAAAATCTTATAGCTAAAATTCATGAGCACGATAGCACCAACATCTACAAACACTTTGTGGAGTTGGTTGGCGAAATCTATACCGCTGAAGTGCATCATGTGCGTCAACGAGTGATTATTTTAGTTGACGATGATGGCAACGAAATCATCTTACCTAGAGATAAACAAATTCCTTCGGACTTCTTTAGAAAGGGTGATAATGTTCGAGGTGTTATTGAAAGTGTTGAACTTAAAGGGCATAAGCCTGTTATCGTTTTATCAAGAACATCACCCATCTTTCTGGAAAAACTTTTTGAACAAGAAATACCTGAAGTTTTTGACGGACTAATTACCGTTAAAAAAGTGGTTCGTATTCCCGGAGAAAAAGCCAAAGTAGCCGTTGACTCATACGATGACCGTATTGATCCTGTTGGGGCTTGTGTTGGAATGAAAGGGTCTCGAATTCACAGTATTGTGCGAGAACTAGGTAACGAGAATATTGATGTTATAAATTATACCAATAATTTACAACTGTTTATTACTCGTGCCTTGAGTCCAGCTAAAGTGACCTCACTCAAAATTGACGAAGAGACCAAACGAGTTGAAGTGATTTTAAAACCAGAAGAAGTTAGTAAAGCAATTGGTCGAGGTGGTCACAATATCAGATTGGCTGGTCAACTGACAGGTTATGAGATTGACGTGTTCCGTGAAGGCGTTGAAGAAGATGTTGAATTAAAAGAATTCTCTGACGAAATTGAAGCTTGGATCATTGAAGAATTCTCTAAAGTTGGTTTAGACACGGCTAAAAGTGTGCTTGAACAAGACGTTCAGGATTTGGTCAAGCGTATCGATTTAGAAGAAGAGACTATTCTCGAAGTGATTAGAATTTTGAAAGAAGAGTTCGCTGAAGAGCAATAGACATTAGAAATATATTTATGGCAGAAACAATTAGACTGAATAAAGTTTTAAGGGAGTTGAACATTTCAATTGACCGCGCAGTGGAATTTTTACAAGGCCATGGCGTAGAGATCGAGAAGCGTCCAACGACCAAAATATCGTCGGAAATCTATGCCATGCTTTCTGATGAATTTCAGTCAGATGCCAATAAGAAAGTAGCCTCTATTGAGGTTGGTGAGGCAAAACAAAAGGAAAAGGAAGCCCTCCTTAGTGATGTGGAATCAAAGCCTGAACCTGCGAAGCCTGAGCCTGTTGTCCAAGCCAGACAGCAATTGGTTGGCTTAAAGCAAGTTGGCAAGATTGAGCTGAATGCCCCAGTAAAAAAAGAGGCTGTGAAAGTAGAGTCGGCGCCAATTGAGCTAGCTAAAACAGTTCCATTAAAAACTGACGACACAGTTGTTGAAGAATCATCTACGGATATTAAACTTGATGACAAGCCTGAGGTTGTTGTAGAAGAACAAAGTACTCCTGAAATATTAGTTGAACAGCCAGCTCAGGGCGATGCATCTGATTCAGAACCAGAATCTGATAGATTAGCGACAAATTATCAAAAATTGATTCAGCCGAAAAAGACTGGAGAAACCATTGATTTGACTCAATTTGCTCAAAAGAAAAAACCTGAATCATCCAATGATGCGCGTAAAAAACGCAAACGAATCAGTAAAGTTGGAGCGCCAAACCCCAGAGGTGCGGCCGACAATAGAGGTAGTAAACCTGGGCAAGGCAAGACCCGTCAAGTGGTTAAAGAAGAACCCAGTGCTGAAGAAGTGCAACGTCAAGTTCGAGAAACACTCGAAAAACTTCAAGGAAAGTCTTCTAAAGGAAAAGGAGCTAAATATCGTCGTGATAAACGTGATCAACACCGTCAAAAAACAGAAGACGAGCAAGCGGCCATTGAAGCTGATAACAAATTGCTGAAGCTTACAGAATTTGTAACTGTTAGCGAGGTTGCCACCATGATGGAAGTGCCTGTTACCGATATCATTTCAGCATGTATGTCTTTAGGAATGATGGTAACTATGAACCAAAGACTTGATGCAGAAACATTGTCAATAGTTACTGAAGAATTTGGATTTGAAATTGAATTTACAACAGCAGGAATAGATGAAGCCTTAGAAGAGGCAGAGGATAAGCTTGAAGATTTGAAAGATCGCGCTCCAATCGTCACGGTGATGGGGCACGTTGATCACGGTAAAACGTCTCTATTGGATTTCATCCGAGAAGAGAATGTTATTGCTGGCGAATCGGGCGGTATTACTCAGCACATTGGGGCTTATGCCGTCACATTAAAATCAGGTCAGAAGATCACATTTCTTGATACACCTGGTCACGAAGCTTTTACCGCGATGCGTGCGAGGGGAACACAGGTTACGGATTTAGCTATTATCGTAATCGCTGCTGATGATGATATTATGCCTCAAACCAAAGAGGCCATTGCACACGCCCAAGCAGCGGGAATTCCTATGGTATTCGCGATTAACAAAGTAGATAAAGAAACAGCTAACCCTGACAAAATTAAAGAAGGATTAGCAGCAATGAATTTATTGGTAGAAGATTGGGGAGGAAAATTACAATCCCATGATATTTCTGCTAAAACAGGTCTCGGCGTTGATGAACTTCTCGAAAAAGTTTTGCTTGAAGCCGAATTATTGGAGCTTAAAGCAAATCCAAATAAACTAGCCGTTGGAACAGTTGTTGAAGCCTTTTTGGATAAAGGACGTGGTTATGTATCGACCGTTTTGGTAAGCGCTGGAACTTTGAAAGTTGGTGATTTCGTTCTCGCTGGAAAAAATAGTGGTAAAGTTAAGGCCATGCATGACGAACGTGGTGCATTACTAAAAGAGGCAGGACCCGCAACACCAGTCTCGTTATTGGGACTAGATGGAGCGCCACAAGCAGGTGATAAGTTTAACGTCTTCTCTGATGAACGTGAGGCCAAACAAATCGCGGCTAAAAGAACACAATTAAGACGTGAACAATCCGTTCGAACGCAACGCCATATCACACTTGACGAAATTGGACGTCGCATTGCTCTTGGTGACTTTAAAGAATTAAATATCATCCTCAAAGGTGATGTGGATGGATCGGTAGAAGCCTTAACTGACTCCTTCCAAAAATTGTCGACTGAGGAAATTCAGGTTAATATAATTCACAAAGGCGTAGGTGCTATTACTGAAAGTGATGTTCTTCTAGCAACTGCATCGGAGGCTATAATTATTGGTTTTAACGTACGTCCAACAGGTAACGCTCGTTCTATTGCCGACAAAGAGGAAATCGATATTCGCATGTATTCCATTATTTATGATGCGATCAATGAGTTGAAAGATGCTATGGAGGGTATGCTTTCACCAGTATTTAAAGAAGAAATTACAGGAAATGCTGAGGTGAGAGAAACATTCAAAATATCCAAAATTGGAACAATTGCAGGTTGCATGGTGACAACTGGAAAAATTTTCAGAAACTCAGGGATACGCGTTATTCGAGACGGTGTGGTAATACATTCAGGTGTTTTGACTTCGCTGAAGCGTTTCAAGGATGATGTAAAAGAAGTGAGTAAGGGCTACGATTGTGGTTTACAAATCAAAGGTTTTAATGATCTTGTAAATGATGATATTATTGAGGCCTTTCAAGAAGTAGAGGTTAAGAAAAAACTTTAATTAATTTCTTGAAGCCGGCTTTAAAACAAAAGCGTTAGGGTATATTTTTTTTACTTCAATCAAATATTTATCCGCTTCCAACTGTCGATTAAACTTTCCTATCCATACTTTGTAATTTGGTGTCTGGTATTGAAGTGTAACCTCTTGATCAGTAAAAACTGCTTTGGCTTCTGTATAATTGACCATAGCGTTAGCACGATTCCCATTAAAAATCTGAATCTGAAAACCTAAGTCCGCCTTCTGTAAGGTTGTTTTTAGACTGATAAGCTCGTCGATTCTTGCGTCCTTGGTAATTGTTATTTTCCCTTCTTGTGCAAATAGGTTGATCGATCCAAAGAGAACGGCTATGAAATAGAGTCTTTTAAAACGCATGAGAACTAGTTTTTACGGTAGACCATTCAAAGGTACACTTTATATAGCAATTGAGATATTTAGTTGTTATTTAGAATCGCTATAAATTAAAAAGTATCATTCTTAACCCATTTTCAAAGTGGAGTTTATGGCTTACTTTTGTGTGAAATTTTGAGACACTAGGGTTTCAAAAGAATTTGAAATTTAGATAACCATTGAAAGAAGTTATGATACATAGCTTAAGCCTAAATTTATTCCGCAAATCACGCACCGCTGGCTTTCTTATATTAACCTTTTTAGCTTCAAGTTTGTGGGCACAAGATGCTGATCCAGCAAAGGGAAAATCGCTTTTCAATACCAACTGTGCCGCTTGTCATCAGCTTGATAAAAAGATGACGGGTCCTGCCTTGCGCAATGTGGAGACGCGATTGAGTGAAACAGAAGGCTTGGATCGTACCTGGCTTTATGCTTGGATTCGTAACAGCGCTGGAATGATTAAATCTGGTGATGCGTACGCCAATAAAATATATACCGAGTACAATAATTCGGCGATGACAGCTTTTCCTCAGTTATCTGACACTGAGTTGAATGATATCTTGGCATACACGGCTCAGCCAAAGGCAGCACCAGTGACGCAAGCAACCTCAGATGTTGTTGGTGGAGGTGTGCCTAGCACAGGAGGTGCAGACAACAATCAAATTTTGTTAGCGGGATTAGCCTTATTATTTGGTTTACTCGCTATTGGACTGTTCATGGTGCGTAAAACATTGCACCGTTTCGCTATGGCTAACGACATTGATCTCCCTGTTGATAAACCAAAAAGTACGCCGATTTGGATTGCCTTTGCTCAAAATCAATTTTTGGTATTGGTTACAGCCATCTTTTTTTTACTCGCAAGTGGTTATTTCGTTTACGGTTTCTTGATGCAAATTGGAATTGACCAAGGATATGAGCCTGTTCAACCAATTCATTACTCGCACAAAATACACGCCGGAGAAAATAAAATTGATTGTAATTATTGCCACTCTTCAGCTCGTGTTAGTAAGCATTCTGGAATTCCATCTTTGAATATTTGTATGAATTGTCACAAATCCATTTATGAATACAACGGGCCAACAACGGCAGAGTATACCAAAGATTTTTATGACAATGAAATTAAAAAACTTTACAAGGCCGTAGGTTGGGATGATGCTAATCAAGTGTACACTGGAAAAACACAGCCCGTAAAATGGGTACGCATTCACAACCTGCCTGATTTCGCCTATTTTAATCACTCTCAGCATGTTACGGTAGCTGGTATAGAATGTCAGACGTGTCACGGACCTGTGGAAGAAATGGAAATTATGTCGCAATATGCACCTCTCACGATGGGTTGGTGTATTAATTGCCACCGCGAGACCAACGTTAAGGTCACCGACAACGCCTACTACGATAAAATTCATGATGAATTATCAAAGAAGTACGGTGTTGAAGAATTGACCGCTGCTCAAATGGGTGGTTTGGAATGTGGAAAGTGTCATTATTAAAAGCAAAAATCTTGTAGTCAATGTCAACAAGTAAAACATACTGGAAAAATATAGCCGACCTTGCGTCGAATCCTGAATTAGATCCTAAGCGTCACAACGAGTTTGTGGAGCATATTCCTGTGGATGAATTTTTGGGAGATAAAGAAACACTAGATCAAAGTGATACCTCACGACGAGATTTCTTGAAGTACGTTGGATTTAGTACAGCTGCAGCTACCCTGGCTGCCTGTGAGGGGCCGGTAATTAAATCCATTCCATACGTTGTTCAGCCAGAATCCATTGTGCCTGGTATAGCTAACTATTACGCTACGAGCATCGCCAACGGCTATGACTTTGCAAGTATTTTGGTAAAGACACGTGAAGGGCGTCCAATTCTCATCAATAATAACAGCTTAGACGCAACGGGAACGGGTGCTAACGCCAGAGTCAACGCATCTGTTCTAGATTTATACGACAGCAAGAGACTTACTGCACCAATGATAAACGGTGTTGCGTCGTCTTGGGAAGTGTTCAATACTGACATTGCCAAGCAATTAGAGGTCTTAACGACAGATAATAAAGCTATTGTTTTATTGACCCAGACTTTTGCCAGTCCATCTATGTTTGCTTTGGTCAATGAATTTAAGTCAAAATTCCCAACAGCAAAACACATCACTTACGATGCCATCTCTCAGTCTTCCGCTTTAGATGCTTTCGAACAGCGTTACGGAATAAGAGCATTAGCGGACTATGATTTTTCCAAAGCTTTAATGATTGTTAGTGTTGCTGCTGATTTTCTAGGAGATTGGCAAGGTGGTGGTTTCGATAGTGGCTATTCCAAAAGCCGTATTCCTCAAAATGGCATG
>Ga0115570_10000064_pt1 | contig 77148 bp, 117 predicted proteins | sample COGITO_mtgs_1205_3_FD_87294 | JGI IMG/M metagenome (GOLD analysis project Ga0115570, IMG submission 87294) | Pelagic marine microbial communities from North Sea - COGITO_mtgs_120524 | ecosystem: Environmental > Aquatic > Marine > Epipelagic | place: Germany:Helgoland, sampling site Kabeltonne... | reverse complement strand
ATTGGATTTTTGAATACTTTATCATTGTGCTGAACAAGTTGTCCTGCACTATTAACATGATAAACACCATTTGCAACTGGGTATTTGCCCCAATCAGTGACTTCTTGTAATATCTCAATCATTATGCTACTTCGATCATTGAGAGCGGAACATTATAAGAGCCGCCTCGCATATCTACAATAGCCTTCTTAATGTTGACTTTCTTTACAACACCAGGTGTCTTTTTAGTCTTTTGAACTACATATACAGTATCACCAACTTTAATAGTTGCTTTAGCATTTATAGTTTTAACACTATTAGTGAAAGAAGATAACTCGTTAAGTTCTGCTAATGTAAAGTTGCCCCTACGAATTGCTTGTTTGATTTCTGTTAAGTTCATAAACTCTCCTACCTTTTTAATTAAACTATACATATAGTATAGCATCAAATAGAGAGTTGTCAACCAGTTTTTATACTAATCTTCGAAATGTTTCTTGAAAATTGTGTTAGTTGTGGACTCTAGTTTGGTGAAAATTAAGTCCATATTAAGGTAAATTTCAACCATATCTACCTTGTCATTTATCTTCCTTGCTCTTAAGAAATCACGTAATTCATCTAGCGAAAAGGTATCTACTATATCAGTAACTTCAAAAGGTATGACGTCACCGTTATAAAGGTATACCTTAATTACGTCTATAAATTCTTTAGGAACATCAGAAGCATCTAAATCTTTAAGTAACTCTTTTCTTTTGGAGTCCTTATTCATACCTGTGGATTTTCCCAAGACAACTATCTTGGTTTCTCTATCAGACATGAACTCTACTTAGTCTATCTTCTTTGGTCTTCCAGGACCTTTTTTAGGTGTTAGTTCAGGTGCTAATCTATATGCTTCTGCTTTTTTAGAATCAATATCCTTTTGCATAGCCTTAATGTCATCTTCCATGATCATTGCCTGACGTAAAATACCTTTTGCAATCTCTGTTGGATCATCATTTGATTCTGGAGCAGTTGCATTAGCACTTGCTAGAGTAGGATCTGATTCAATGATTGGTGCATTTGGATCTACCTCTGTGTTAAGAGGTGGATTACTTCCTGATTCAATTTTTCTAATTTCTGCATTAACATCTTCTAGTGCTACACTTTGCTGTGGAGTAGGTGTTAATTTAACCAGATTAACTGGAGTCTTAACTATCTTCTTAGAAAAATGCAACGATGTTAGCATGTTTGACCCATCTGGAAAAGTCCTTCTATGTAAAACTTCGCTGATGTTATTGCTTTCTTGTGCTTCTGCTGATTGAACAACACTCATTAAAGCATCGTGTTGCTCTGGCTCTAGTGAACCTGTTTCAACGATTAGAGCATTATCTGGTTCGTTAGGAACCTCTCTATAAACTACGACAACTGGTTTCTCACCAACTTTGCCTACATGCTTCATTATTTCAGCCATATTATTCTCCTTTGGTATCATCTACCACAATGTCGTCGCCTTCTGCTTGTTTTTCAGCATTCGCCGCCTGTTGTTCTCTTATGAACGTTAAAAATGCATTTAGTTTGTCATAAACTTCACCTACTTGGGTAAGTTCATTTGCCCTAAAGGCTCCTCTCTGTGTTGCGAGATCAACAATCTGTGCAAGAACGGCCAGTTCATTAAGACCGATACTTTCAGGAACTCCTGCTCCGTCAACTGTTTCTTGATTTACTGCTTCTTCACTCGAAACTGTTTCTTTGTTTACGTTATCTTTTTTTGCCACTTTGGCCTCCTTTTAAATTTAACACTACTATTTAACAGATGTTTTAATTTTATCCATTAAAAAATGGTTATTATTCTGCTATTTGATCTAAACCGAACTGAGTAGTTACGTTTATCCTGTAATTTTCCATATCCAACGCATTTTCAAACAGTATTGTAAGAGTTCCATGTCCGTAAACATTTTCCATACTGTAATACACAAGACCTTCTGTATAATTTAATGGGTCTATTAATTTTTCAGTTATAGGATCTTCTATCTTAAAATCACTTATTTTAAGTTTGTTCCTAACCATGGTCATGTATGTATCATTACCATTCATAAGTTCAATTTCTTCACTACTTAAAATGTTATTGTGTGATACAGATATCATCCTTGTAAACCTGTTTCATCTCTTTGGTATGGAACAGTTATGCCGAAAGGTGCTTCTGGTGACCTACCACCATAGCCTCCACCATGAACAATAAACAATGTATCACAGTATGACTCATCACCCCAACTATCCCAAGGGTAACCATCTGTAAACATAACTAACTTCTTAGGCTGGATGCCTTCTTCTTTCATCCAGTTAAAGACACAATCAAAGTCTGTGCCGCCACCGCCACCTAATTCGTAGTTCATAAACTCTTCCATATTGTTCTGTGTGAACACTTGTGGATTATGAATCTCTGTATCAAAGCATACAAGGTGAATGTTAAAGTCTGTGTATTGGTCCATAATGCCTTTGAACTCACTTAAGAAGTCCATTGCCATTTCGTCCATAATAGAACCTGACATATCAAGTGCCGCAACAATATCAATAGTTGTTTCTCTGTCCATACCTGGCAAGTAGAACCCACTGTCTTGTCCTTTACGACTTGGGGTTTGATATGTGTAGTCACTTCTAATAGTGCTTTGGATCTGCATAGCAAGTAGTTCACGCCAGTCTAGTGTAGGGTTAAGAAGTTTGTCTAACATTCTTTTAACACCACCTGGTAAGTTACCAGCACCAGCCGCCTTAGCAGATTGCATTACTGCATTCTGGAATTCTTGTTTAATGTTCTCTTTCTCTTCAGCAGTATATTTTGCAGGTCCATCTTCATCGCCTGAATCACCGTTTGCTTTATTCTCACCTGCACCCTCATCATCACCTTCTGTTCTATCTAGGTGCATGTCTAAAGGTTCAACATTAATAACACGGCCTTCTTCTTCAGCCTGTTTAAATAAGTCGTCGTATATCTCTTCTGAAACTTGACCTCTGTATTTCCAATCAAAACATATATCAACAAGTTTAATTTGCTCTCCTATGTTAGCATCAATTAAGTCTGCATTAATAACATAGTCATTTGCTATATTCCAAAGCCTGGGATCTCTATCACCTCTACGAGCAACATCAAAGTGATCATATACACAATGCAGTATCTCATGGCCCATACCAAACACACATTCACCGTCGCTCATTGCGGCAACAAAGTTTCTATTGTAATAAAAATACTTGCCGTCTGTAGCAAGTGTAGGGCACCATGCTGTAGCATCTTTTAATTTTAAACGTGTAGCAAGATTACCAAAGAAAGGTGCTGACATCAGCATTTCAATTCTTGCTTTAATAAGACGATCTTCAACTTCTGCTGAAGTTAAAGTTGTTTCTGGAATCTCTTTAACAGGTTTTGCAACTCTATCTTTTGCGGATTCTGTTTTTGCTTCTAATGTGTCTGTCATAAACTACCCTTGTTTTCCTAACTAATATATATATTATAGCATCTAAAGGGTGATTGTCAACCTTTTATTTGGTGGGCCTACTAGGACTTGAACCTAGAATCTACCGATTATGAGTCGGGTGCATTAACCAATTATGCTATAGGCCCTTATTGGCCTCCCCGGCAGGAGTCGAACCTGCAACCTACGGCTTAGAAGGCCGTTGCTCTATCCAGTTGAGCTACAGGGAGATTAAATGGTGCCTGAGGCCGGAGTCGAACCGGCACGCCATTACTGGCGAGGGATTTTAAGTCCCTTGTGTCTACCTATTCCACCACTCAGGCATAAAGAGTATGATTCTTCAGTTTATCTGCTTTAATCAACTTGACCTTTCCCGCCAACACGATCAAAACGAACTCATCTCCTTGTTTAAAGTTTCCGGATTTTTCTACAGATTCTATTGTTAATTCTTTATCAAACTCAATACAATCTTCGTGAATAGTAAACTCGTAATCTAAGTATCGCAAACTATTTTTCCTTTTGTTGTTTAGAATAAAAAAAGTGCCCTGTTTCCAGGGCACTCACCTTGTGCTTAGGTAGGGAGTAACATAGGTAGGCGCACAAGGATTTTAAAACGTGTCCCTTACTCCCTTATGTGATATACTTTACATACCTCTCAGAGAATGTATCTTTAAGATCTTTATCAAGTGTAGTTCTTACATTAAATGTGATCTTATAATCTTTCATTATAGTCTTGAACAAGAACACTACCATCTCAGGCTCAAAGTTATCGAAACTAAACCTTACAGTATTGTTAAGCATTTTAGCAAACTTCTCATCAACACCTGTTTCTTTGTAGATGTCATTTAGTTCGTATGCAATACTAACAACTAAACTATATTTTGCAGATATCTCTTCTGATATCTTATTGTCTAGTTTTTTAACCTTGCCGTCAATTACGTCTGAAGGATTAGGCAAGTTAGAAGCAATTCTTCTGTGCTCAATAAACTTGATTGCCATGCCTTCACCAATAGCACCTGCAATTTCTGCCTTTTGCTCTCTGGCCGGTGCTGTTTCAAAGCCATCTACCTTAAGTATGTCTGAGGTAAATACCCAACTCCTTGGAGTTGCGAATGCTTGTGAACTTGTTTTTGGATCGAAGTTAAACAAATCCTGCTTTGCAAAACTTAGGTAACCAATAACATCAGGATGAACGTCATTGTTGATTGCCCATTGTTGCCAATCTTCAAAGTTCACATCCATGTTAATGTGTCTAAATCTGTTTGCCAAAGGACTTGGCATTCTAAATGTGACACCTCTGTCAGTCTCTCTGTTACCTGCGGCAACAATTCTCACATTGTCTGGCAAAGTATATTGACCAATTTTGTTATTAAGAACCAATTGGTAAGCCGCGGCCTGCACACTTGGAGGTGCAGAGTTGAGCTCGTCTAAGAACAAAACAATAGTATCGTATGCATCAGCCATTTCCTGTGTAGGAAGATCTGCCGCTGGTGCCCATTCCATTGTGTTTGTTTCTGGGTTTCTAAAAGGATAGCCACGCAAATCTGTTGGCTCCATAAGTGCCAAACGCATGTCTATCATAACAGCATTGCCTAACTCACCTGAGTCTACAATACCTTGAACTAATTCAGACTTACCAATACCTGGTGCTCCCCAGATAAAGATTGGTCTTTTTGCCTTCATGGCTCGCAGAGTGATTGGTTTGACTTCTGCTGGTCTAACTTGTAATGTATCCATAATATGTTACTCCTAACTTTTTACCTAACTATGTATATATAATAGCATCTTTTATGATCTTGTCAACCACTATTTGCTATTTTCCTCATAATTACCATACATTTCTCTAAAAACTTTAAGACCTTCTTCTGGTGAATAAGGTGTTTCTTGGTATGCACTACGTTCTTCAGTGTTAAGTTGAAACCATTCGGTGAAATTTAGTTTGAAATCTCTGGTGACATCATAACTGAATGTATATGGGTCTGACATAATTACTCCTAAAATTTAATTATGTATAAATTATAGCAGAATTTAAAGGTATGTCAACCTTTATGTATAAATTATAGCAGAATTTAAAGGTATGTTAACCTTTATAGGCAAAGAATTGGATAGTTACTCTTGTTTTATCTAAAGAACCTATAGGAGTAACACAATGAAAATGGCCGTCTTCTAGCATTACAGCAGAGTTAAATTGGGGAGTATACGAATGGTTTACACCATAAAAGTCATCGTCTTCTGTATAAACAAATTGACCACCATCATCTGCTTCCCATTCAGGGTTTAAATAAATTGTAGCACTAAAATCATACTTTTGGTCGTTATGCCATGGTATGTAGCACCCCTTTTCCCAACGTTGGACAGTTAGGTATGCTTTATTAAAGGCACCAAATTGTTCTTCAAATACTTCTAGTATTTTAACTTGATCATTGGTATCTAAGTCGTTTAATAGTATAGCAGGTGCCTTCTTAGAGTCAGTTAAATAGTCTTTCCAGGTGTCTAAACTAGTTCGTTGTAAAGGCATGTCAATACACTTGTTATACAGTTCTGTTGCGTATACGACGTCTAAGACGTCTTTAACGACTTTAATACCCACTCTTATCTCCTGCAACACCGTCATATCCATACCAACTATCACCCTCAGCAAGTGTGTTATTAGGATTGCCATCTCCCCACATAAACAGTTGAATACAACATCTAGGTGTATCTGACAGCACTTCTGTTACCCAATGCAACGGTCCTACTACATTTAATCTTTTATTAGGATCATTTGATATCATATAGACAGCACTATTATATTTAGGTATAACTGAATAACCTTTTCCATCCATATCATCTTCTAGCCAATGGAATATTCCACCGTCATTGATTCCCCACTCTTTGTTTAAGAATATAGTAACTGAGCCTATGCATCTATCTTTGTGTGCTGATAATACAGCACCTTTAGGATACTTTTGTATTGCACAAGACATATTTCTAATACGTTTATCTTTATAAAAAGGATTGTTAGGATTATGGAATATGTCTTCTTTTAACTCAAATAGTTCTGTTCCTTCAACTTTGTTTGAAAAGCAAGTAACACGATCTGTTTCTTTAGTAAACTTTGGATTCCAATATGTATCTGAATTATTATCATCTTCTAAAATTTGACAATACTTATCCAATGTTGCTATAACATTAGGGGATAAAAAATTGTCAATATATTTAATCATTATATAATATCTATGTAACTTTCCAATTTAGAACCATTTAATCTGAACCATGCACTATCTTCTTGGCTATAAAATACAACCTTCTTTTGATTAACAAAGTAAGGCCATCTCATTGCTTGGTCTAGTTTAAGTAAAACCTTACCATTAAGCAAACATTCATTTTCATAGTCATATTTTTCGAAGTATCTACCTAGCATTGTGTTACCAAATCTTGTGAGTTTTATACCTATAGGATTCTGATTTTCTATTCTATAGTTTGAAAAGATACGAGCACATTTATCTTGCATATTGCAGTTAGTGTAGTCTCGAATTGGTTTAGTTTTTCTTAGACGGGCGTCTAACCATTCTATAATTTGATATTGTATAGGTTCATAGTTTGAGGTCATCTTCTGTTACTTCTTCACCTGATGTTAATTTAATAACTGTAAAATCTTCAGATGTAAAAACACCGTTAAGCCTCTCTGCTAAGTTGAAAGCATGTCCTGGATTTGAGAACGAAACTTTCTTATATTTAGGGCCAGGGTAACTTACGAGTGTATTTAAAATTCTTAGGTTTATAGGTTTACCTTTATAAAATACACTATAAATTGCGTCCGCACTTAAAACTTGTTCGGCTTTATAGTTTGATTTGTTTACTACTTCTAGCAGTATCTCCGGTTTTGGTCTACTCATGTGCATATCTCCTATACACATATATTTATCACTTTTCAGTGATTAAAACATCTGTTAATCCAGTGAATCGACCAGTGCTTTGAACTCCGTAAAACCGCCTATTTTGTCACCGTTAACGACAATTTGAGGAAACGTCCTAGCAGTAGGAAATGCTTCCATTAAGTCTTCTCTGGTGAAGTCTTCATCTAACATTTTATATGTTAGTTCATACCCTTTTCGTTCTGCTAATGCTTTAGCCTGAACACAAAATGGACATGCCGGCTTGCTGTATATTTCTACTTTCATATTTTTATTTATTTCATTTTTTGTATAAATGGTTTAATAATTGAATTGCAATATTGCTTATGTGCTAGTTGCGAAGGATGTAAATTATCTTGTGTGAAGCCTCTTTCATGAGTGAAGTTTTCTCTTACCCACTGTGTCATACCTTGCATATCAAAACACATTTCTAATTCTAAATTATCGTATGCCCAAGCAATATGAGGATACAGTATTTTAACTTTATTGTTGTAAACATCAAAGAACTCATTGTTCCAGTTTCCCCAAAACAAATTAGCATTTCTATTATGACATAATTCTTGCAAGTTTAAAATTGCAAATGATGTTTCTTCCCAATCATTAATAGTGTTTGTAAATTTTGCATAATATTCTTCTACTCTCTTATCGTCAACTGTTGGCACAAAATACATATAAGCATATCTATCATTATCTATTACATTACCTTGCAAGTCTACATGTTGACCTACATTAGATGTTAGAACAGCATCTAAATCACCACTTTCTTTTGCAGTTTCGTAATGCGACTGTTCTTTGTTTTTAATCTGATCCAATTGTTTTAATGCTACATCCACCATTTGTTGTGAATGTAAGTATTGTTTGCTATTGGATATATAATGATGTCTGCGAATACCACTAAACATAACAACTACATTTACTTCTGCATTATGTGTGTTTAGGCTTAACAGTTTTTCTGAAACACGTCTTGTTATTAATCTGTTACCATAGGCATCAGCACCTAAATGGTATACTTCATCGTATCCATCTTCAAGATAGTAATTCCATGTATGTAAGTTTATATTATCTGTGCTGAAACTACACCCTGCTGTAATTAGTATTTTACGTTTAGTCATCAGAAATTTTTACACAGAACCTTGCTTGTATAAACTCCCATCTACTTTCAAAAGTAATTATGCATTCTTGTCTTTCAAACCATTTTTCATCGTGATAATTCATGTCTGGAAATGGTTTAAAATACCAACCCCATTTACCTGAGATTAAGTTGTTTATTTCTTCGACTGCAGACATTGGTATACCATAGTTACCAGTCTTCCATTGATGTTTATAGATTTTGTTATATCCGCAATCTTCTGGTAATTCGTAACTCATTGCTTTTCAAATTTACCACCATCTAACTCTACACTTACATTGACAGGCCCGCCTGAATCTCTGTTACCTGATGGAGGTGTTACTTCGCTAAGTGCTTCAAATAGATAATTAACATCTAATGTTGCTTCTGATACATTAGACTTTTTTAAGTTGGTTACATGTTCAACAAGATCACTAAACTTGCTCATTGTGTCTCTTTTTTTTATTAAGACGTTTTAATTCTTTCCTACATTCCATTTCAGTTCTCCATGGACCTTTAAATCCATATGTTTCTAATGTTTGTAGTTTAGGGCCATGGCCATGTTTCCATGCTTTATCAAAGTTGATTGCATACCAACCTGCGGCGTATAAAACATCACTGCTTTCTGTTTTTAAATATAGAGGAATATCTTCTCTATATCTAACATCATTAACTTCAATTGGAATGGCCTCTTCATACTCAATTAAATGTCCTTTTATATATAGAGCATCTTTCTTTGTAGTAGGCTCGTTTATTGTTTCTGTAAATAGATTAATATTACCAAAGAACTTAGTAGTTTCTTGTTCATCATCAAAAAGTTTTACTGACTTTCCTGTAATGTAAAAGTATCTACCTTGAACATCTTCATTAAGTATTCCGATCTTCTTATCACCCCTAGTCACTAACCATGCTTCTTCAGTGATTTGTTGTAATTTAGTTTGCTTCTTTGCCTTTGCCATAATATTTCTCCTTATTCTCCGTAGGTGTTATCAAACCCTACTTGTATTCCGCCTTGTTGATACAGTTGCTTTATTGGTTGCCCATATGAGTCTTTAAACTCTTCTGGACATATATCGCTTCTCATTGCTCTGTATACTGTCTTTCCATTATCTGGAGTAGTAAAGATCCATGGTATCGGGTCTTTAGGCCACTCCCCTTTAATTCTTTTGATGGCTCTATCAAATTTGTCCATTTAAGAACTCTGCATAATCATTTGGTGTATTGCTCATACGTTGTAAGTTCCACTTAGAACAAAACTTCATAAAGTGTATACCAACTTGCGAAACAGGTTCCTTATTTACTGCTTCACTAACAATTCTTTTAGACTCTGCTTTTATTTCATCTGGTTGAGCAGTTAGGTCTATAAGAATCTTATTACGTTCAAAGTCATCTACAACTCTATGCTCTACTTCTTCATGATCAACCCAACGTTGTAACATGAAGTTATTATAATCAAACCCGCCTGCTACACGGTCTTTAAATGCTTCTGTGATACCAGTTTTGTTCTTACTGCCTTTTAGTCTAGCACCTGGATATGCACTAAAGATGTTATCTGAACTGTCACCTCTAACACATTTTTCAAACAATGCAAACTGTGGATCTATTGCTTTCTTAGGTTCGCCTGTCTTTTTGTCAATTACCCAGTCGCCTGTCTTAGCACTCTTAAAGCCATCTAGACTAACTATTTGATCAGTAGTGCCGTTAAACTGTATTACATTAGGTGCTAACAACTGATAAAAGTCACTGTCTGTGCTTATAATTATGTGATTGTCTTCAGGATGTTCTTGTATCCATGTAGCAATTAAGTCATCTGCTTCTGCATTAGGTTGTTGTATAACACTACAATTAGTCTTAGTGTCTAAGTATTCAACAAAGTCGTTATATGCTTCAAAGAACAATTCATCATCTTCTTGTTCTTTTACACTACGTTGATCTCTAATTACTTTTCTATTTGCTTTGTAAGGTGTATAAAAGTCTTTACGCCAACTTCTACCTTCTAAACAAAATACTACATGCGAGCCATTAAAGTCACGCCATGCTTTCTTAACACTATTAAACATAATGTGCATAGCCATACCTACACGCATATCAATGTCTTTGCCACCGCCTACATGCTTTGCACGGAAGAACATATTAAGAGAGTCAACAAGTATAAAGGTTTTCTTTTCCATATTATAATCCTAAGTTATCATTTATTATAGCATCAAAAGGAGATTCTTTCAAGTTCTTTTCACGCATTTCTGTAAAGTTTCTTTTAAGATCGTATGTTAGATATTTTTCGTAGTTTTCTAATATGTAATTTAATTCTTCAAAAGATAGATCATTGCACTCTTCTGCAACTAACTGATCAATCTTAGCAGATATTTCTGCTAATTTAATCTTTGTCTTCGTCTCTATCTTGTCTTGTTGTGATGACATCGTTTCTTCCTTCTTGTAATCCGTAATCCTGGTCTGCTTTTTCTTGTATTAATACTGTTCTGCAAACATCATTAAACCACGTGTTTACTGTTTGTTCGTCAGTTGTTCCAACATAGCCATTATCTTGTAACATCGAAACAAACTCATCGTTCCAATCTAGTTCAATAAACCCTGCTTTAGCATTCTCAGGGTCAACGCCCATTTTGTTTACATTAACCCATGGTTCTTTCTTAATGTTTGCAATCTGTTTATCTGCTTCTGATTGGCTTAGTTTACCATTCTTAACATCAATTTTAATTTCAGCAATACTCTTTTCTTCGTCTGAGTTTACATCAATACCCGCTAACACTTTCTCAAGTTCATCGCCTTCATAATAGTATTCTGCTTCTGCTCTTGCTCGAGACTTACCTTTAAGTCCCCAACTAGCAGGCATCATGCTAAATGGTAGTTTAGTTTTCTTTGCCATATCCAATCTCCTTTATTTGTTTTTGATACTCTATTGCTTCATATAAATCTAATCTTTGAGGAACACCTTTTGATTCTCCAAATTGTTCTTCAACCAATACAGTATCATCTTCGAGCAATTTGAACGTGACTTTATGCCCTTTATGAAGCCACGGCCCTCGTTCAATTGCAGACATTTATCTACCCTGTCCTCTATACTTTTTAGTAGATCGCTTTTTATGTTTGTTCATTGTGGATGTTGCAATTTTAACACTTCTACCTCTACCACCAACTCCAATACTAGATGCTTTTCTAGTAGGCGTGATTCCGGTTGTTCTTTTTTTATATACAGCCATATTTCTCCTTATTCTCTGATGCCCTCTACGACACCAGGTTGTTTAATTTTACCTGCCTTCTGTAATGCTACAATATGACAGGTCCTCTTATTTAAATCCCAATTTTTTAATTTTGCATCAACTTGCTCTTTGCTAAGTTCTAAAGCAGGATTATCAAAATACTTAAATGGGTTTCGTCTTACTATTGCAAAATCACCAACATTAAGAGCACCATCGCCTCTAGTCTGCCATTGAAAGTTATCGATTTTTGTTAGTTTACAACCGCTAACAATAATAGTATAAACAATATCATCTAAAGTAAGTTCTAGTGTGTTTATGTTTAATACATTAGTATCAATCTTTTTAATGCTTTTAATTTTAATATCTAGTTGTCTTAAACCTATAGCAGTAAAATCTGTTTCAGTTACTTCTGATTCTAATACTGGAATGCCATGTTCAGTGTGGCCTACTACTTCGTCATCTGCTAATACTATTACTGTAAAAAATGTTACAAACATAGCAATTGAAATCAATAATGCCCATGGACTCTTGATATCTAATTCTATTTTATTCATACTTTTCTCCTATGTTCCCCAAGCATTACCAAATAAGTTAATATGTAATCTTGGACTAAACTTGTATCCTGTAAGCATACAAGCCTCTGCAACATCTTTTTCTGTTAGTGCTTGTTGCTCAAATGTAGCACCCTCTGGCATACAAAATATAGAGTCTAATATTACTCCTGCATTCTTGTATGCATCCACATACAGATCAACTTCATCAAAGTCGATCATATCTCTAACAACAAATTTGTTGTATAAAAAACTGTTTTTAACTTTATTCATTGACAGTAAACAATCAGGCATAAGAGTATCTTCTCTTGTTTCTCCGCTGATTGATAGTTTAGGTGAGGTTGACCAAGTTACATGAATACCACTGCCATCACCATTAAAGTATTCAATCATATTATCTTCACAAAACTTACTGCCGTTAGTTTCAAATGTTACATTAACTAAACCATATTCGTTATGTAACTCATCTAACAGATTCGGCCAAACACGTTGCCACCCTAGTAGCGGTTCACCACCTGTGATCACCAGGTGTATGTCTTCACCGTGTCGGCCGGTAAATGTGCCGTTTGGAAGAAGCGAAGTAATGTGATCAACTACTTCGTCTACAGTTTTTGTCATCTGTAGATGTTTATACTTCATTGCCCAACTGGCACTGGAATCACATCCTATTGGAGTGACTGGTAAATCTTCAATGCTCTTATAAGCATCCGGGTGGTTCTTGTCTGCTCTTGGGTCTGTTGCATATGGCATTTCACTAGTGGCAATTAAATTACCACGTTCTTGTCCAAAGCCTGCACATTCAAAGTTACAACCAAAAGTTCTTAAAAATACACTAGGCACACCGACAAATCTGCCTTCTCCTTGCACACTATAAAATGCTTCGCTATATCTTAATTTAGGTTGTTTCATATTTAATTTGATTGTATTCCTCTATTGGTAAGCCACTTAAAATAAAGTTAGGATCAGTTATAGGACCTACTGCATATTTGACTGCATGATATACTATGTCATGCAAATCATTATCTATATAGGTATCTACTCCGTTACTTATATCTGTAAATATTTCTATCAAAATATAACTCAGTCCTTTCTCATAAAGGAATGTTAAGTTATCTTCTTCAGGATACCATATTCTTGCAAAGGAAATAATATTAAAATACATACCTTCGCTTATGCTTATAGTTTCTAAAGATACATGACCATCAATGCCAATATCTCTAAATTCAATATCGCCTTCAACATGATTACATTTACTATCTGCAACTACATCTATAACTGCAAATATTTCTTCTCTAGTAACTGGAAATCTATTCATTAAGAACTCGAATGATTTCTTTTCTAAAAGCATATCAGCAATATTCCAAATGTTTACACCTGATCTACTTAAGACCATTGTGTTAGTTGCATTTCTAGTTTCTATCATTATCTATCACACGCATATGATTGTTGCAATTTAATATTATCCATAAACTCTTTTTTAGTAGCAGGGTCATCTTTAAATGCACCTTTAAGAACAGTTGTTTGTGTAAGACTGCTATGTGCTTTAACACCTCTGTTCTCTACGCAACCGTGTGTTGCCTGCACATAAACACCTAAGTGCTCTGCACCTGTGGCCTTCTGAATCTCTCTAACAATGTCGTTAGCAAGTTCTTCTTGTAATGTTCCACGCATTGCACACCATTGTGCTATACGAGTATATTTACTTAAACCAATTAGTTTGTCAGCGGCAATAATACCAATGTATGCTACACCTCTAACAATCTGGTGATGATGTGAACACATACTTGTAAGTTCACTACGCACAACTAACATGCCTTCGTATCTATCTTTACTGTCATTAGGGAAAGCAGTTGCTACTGGCATAGGGTCATACCTGCCACTCATTAGTTCATTGACATACATCTTAGCAAGACGTCTGCCTGTGTTATTACTGTTAGGATCGTTCTCAATATCGATAACTAGACCATCTAACACGGCTTCAAACTTAGGAGTAAGTTCATCAATCAGTTGTTGCTTCTCACCTTCTTGAATGTGTGCAGAAATATTATCTCCTGCCCAAAACCTATCACCGGCTTCTTGTAGCCTTTTCTTAATTGTATCACTAACTGCCATCTTCTAACTCCTTAATTCGTTCCTTCAGTTCTTCTATTTCTCTTTTAAGATTAAGTTTCTCAATCTTTTCGTTTGCTAATGCTGTATCGTCCATGTGATGTTCGTAGTCGTCAATAATTTTATCATCTAACTCTTTGTGTCTTGCTTCTAAGACTTTAAGATGATTACTAAGACTTGATAATGTGCTCATTGTTTTCCTTAATTATACCTGTTTCCCAATTCTCAACAACGTCTTCAGCATAGTATTTACTCTTGCCAGGAAGTTCAATAAAACCTATCTTATCTTTATTCTTAAACAAGTCAACAACAAACATTGATGCAAACTGTCCTTTAGAAGGGTTACTTCTACTTACTGACCTAATATGTGCTTCTTTCATTTCCACCACTCCTCGTAAGGGAATACTATCCATTTTTCTTCATCTGGTAAAACATTATTTGCTGTAAATCTAACATTAGAAAACTTACTAGACTCTTTATCAAATAGTGTAGAGTAAGTTATATCCTGATGTGCTGTAACCATATCGACTCTTTGTGATCCTTTAATAACTTCATCTATACCTATTAGTGTTGTGCCAGTATCGTTAATATCATCTACAACTAATACTGTTTTACCATTGTATTTAGACAAAATGTGTCTTAAGGTCTCGGAATCTTCGATTGCACCGTCTCTTGTTTGCCAACGGAATGCTTCAAACGGAACTTCAAAGTAATGACTAAGCATAACACCAAAAGGATATGCGCCTCTGCCAGGCCCAATTATAACTTCAGGCTTGTAACTTTCATGCGCCATTTCTCGCACTATATGTCTACAGTCAGATACCATGTTATTGTATGAGTAAAATAATTTATCCATGCTTATAGTATATCTCCTTTAGACCTATTTGTCAAGTTATTTTTGTAGGCTTTTTTGATAAGCAATTTCATCTCTAACTATATCTTCTAAATCAAGAGTTGATTCCCAACCAAACTCTTCCCATGCCTTTTGAATATTGGCTGATGTTTTGTCTGGGTCTCCTTCTCTTCTTGGTCCAACTTTAGTATCTATTGTTAAATCTAATTGCTTTTCAACTTCTGCAATTACGTCTTTAATACTTCTACTACTACCACCACCTATGTTAAACACTCCACCACCACCACCATCGAATAGATAGTTAAGTGCAGATACATGAGCAGATGCAATATCGGCTACATGAGTGTAGTCTCTTTCACATGTGCCATCTTTAGTATCATAGTCCTCACCATTAATAGTAAACGGCTCACCTTTCAGTGCTTTGTCTACAACTATTGGAAGTAAATGACTCTTTGGATCTAATGTGTAACCTAAACCTTCATAACTACCTGCGGCATTAAAGTATCTCAAACTTGCAAATGATAGTTCATAAGCATTAGAAAAGTCTTTAAGGACTTCCTCTATCATTTGTTTACTTTTACCGTATGGTGTTAAAGGGTTGGTTGGGTCTGTTTCTGTATTTAAAACGAAATCACTATTGCCATACACAGAACTTGAACTACTAAAGACGAAATGTTTTACATTATTCCTAACACAATGCTTTAACAATGCAATTGAGTTTGCAACGTTGTTATAGTATGTGTCTGCAGGTGCTTCTATACTTAGTGGCACACTATGGTCAGCGGCCAAATGTATAACTGCATCTGGTTTTGTAAGTGCAATAACACCTTCTAGTTGATGATTGTCTATATCAAATGGATATTGATGCACACCTTCTTGTTGTCTTTTTGTTCTATCGATATTAATTACATTGTAGCCGGAGTCTACTAGAAACTTACATGTCACACTTCCAATAAATCCACTGCCTCCTGTAACTAAAATTGTTTTCTGCTCGTTGCTCATTATTGATTTCCTATTATATTATACAATGCATTACCATTAAAAAAGTGCTCACTTAAATGCGATGCCAATTTTTCATTTTGTAATTCATTGCTCTTGCCAAGTATTTGCCTTATTTTTGCCATAAGTTTATCTTTGTGTTCCAAGTAGGTTTCGAAGTTCTCCGTCCATTCACTTGGATACTTATATTCTTCGTCATACATTTCTGTGTAACTTAATCTATCAGGCACTAACGGAGAAGCATTTACTAATGCTCCTTCGTAGCAACTTATACCTAATGTCTCTTGAGTATTTGCACTAAACACAATTTTACTTCTGCTTAGTAGCATATGATACTCATCCTTTGTTAGTGTCTGTTCTTGACAAACAACAAACTCTACATCAGGCATACTGTCTGATAAATCTTTAAATATGTCGACTTGCTTTTCAGGTGCAAGTCTATGTGGGAACAATATCATATCATATTTGTTTGCTTCACTTCCATAATCATAAAGTAAGTTTTCCATGTATTCCATTGGCCAACCTACCCTATAAAGTTTATTAGTGTCTGCTTCTGGAAAGTTATCCATAAACATATCGATATGAAATTGTGTTGCAAAAAAGTTATGATCAAAACAATCATACATACTTCTTTCAGCATTTCTAACCCAAGGTTTATCACCTATAAGTCTGCCTAAGAAGTCTGCAGGGTCATATGATCCTGCATGCCACATTCCACCTATTTTTATATTGACGCCTAGTAATTCAGCCATATACTTTAATTGTATAACAGTAGGATTCCATGCATCAGTATATAAAAAGTAGTCACCATCGTTGATCTTGCCCTCAGCAAACAAACTAGCAATTTGCATCATTTGTCCGCTCTTCCAGTAGTTAGTGCCACTGAAATTGAGGAATGCTCCTGGAGTAGTATCATCCGGAGCATCATCAGGACCATGTATAACAGTTACATCTAACCCAGCAGATTCCATTTGCCTAGGCAAATGTTGTTTCCACTCAGCCGTGTATCTAGTTTCTACAGGCTCTATCTCTACGATATAGACTTTCATATTAAAATTATACTACTTTTTACTGTTTTTGTCAAGTCCTATATCACCATAGTCAACTACATGAGTAATTGGGTCATCTAGATTCTGTGCAAAGTCTGACATTTTTTCTGCTTCGTCTTTGCTAATCTTTTTAGGTTCACTTGATGTGTTTGATTTCTCTTCCATTACATTGAGTTCTTTCTGTCTTGGATTTCTTGTCTACGAACTTTAGTAAGTTTCGAAATCTCCATAAGAGCCTTTCTTGCTCTTGTGGCTGATGCTTTAACGCATTTGATTTCAAAGTTATCCTGTTCTGCAATATACTCTTCGAAGAGTGCTTTAAGTTTTAAATGTGTTTCCATTATATTTCTCCTTGGTTATTTTAAACTATCGAATACATCTGCTATTGCGTCTGTATCCTCAAAACTTGGACCATCCAATTCTTCTACTGGATACTCCATTTCGCAACCGTTTTCATTATCTTCGGCTACTGAAATCTTTATGTAACGACCTGGATACCTATCCGTGATCGTTTCTGCTAAGTCATCTGCGATCATCTCGCATGACTTATAATCAAGTTGGAGAATAGCATCTCTATACTGATTCTCCAACCATCTTTTAAATTGTATGAATTCAATGTCTCTATCATCATGAAACACCTCAATCCATACCTTAAAGTGAAAAATATGTCTATGAGGGTATCCTAGAAAACTGACGTCATACTCGTCGCCAGTTGCTAGATTAGGATCTTCTAATGCCGCAGGATACTTATGTATACCTTCTTTACTAAATGTTACCCAAATACTTCTCATACAATACTCCTTATACTATGTTACTTGCTTGAGGTCCTTTCGCACCTTCAGTAACATCAAAAGTTACTTCTTGATCTTCGTTAAGTGACTTGTATCCATCACCAGCAATACCGGTATGATGTGCAAACACATCTTTACTGCCGTCATCTGGTGTAATAAATCCAAAACCTTTAGTTGTATCAAACCATTTTACTTTTCCTGTTGCCATTCTATCTTTCTCTCTGTTGTGAAGTCTTACCTTCGTTATTAAATTCTAAAGGTATTTCCTTCAAAACTACATGTCCATATGGACAATGTTCTTTCATTTTCTATCTCACTGGCCTTCGCCTCACTTGCCCATAGCATGAACATCATAAATGCAAATGCAAAATATAGTGGACTAAAGTTTATGTGAAAGTTTTTATCAAAATTGTTCATTATTTTTCTCCTCAACGGTCAATTCTAATCCATTATAAACTAACCATTCAGTATCTTCATAACACCAACCTGCTTCTTCTAATGCCCAATGACCATCTTCTTCCATGATGTTCTCTGCTTCTTCCACAAGTTCAGCATCAGCAGGCCCTACAAATTCCCAATCGTTTGTGTGTCCTTGCCCAGACTCTACAAATTCCCAATCAGGATACATATTCATATCTACAGAGTCATCATCTAATGGTGGAAGTAACATTTTCATTTGTTCTTCATTACCAACAAAAAACCACTCGCCACCGGTATAGCCTTCAGTGTAAGAAAATACAGTTCCGTCTTTTTCGTAGATAACTCTTTCCACTAAACTTTTTTTGTTTTTAGGTTTTAAAATATATGTTTTTTCAGTCATTATTACCACTTAACTCCTATTGTAACACTTAATACATTATTGTCAACCGGGTCTTCAGTGTATGTATTACTAAACCCAATACTAACTGTTTCTGTTAAACTGTAATTGATTGATGTTTCATTACGCAAATATGTATCGGTGCCAGTTTCATTAAGCAGTTTATTAGTAATACTTAAACTGTCATTTAGTTTATAAAATATCCATAAACTGTTTCTAAATATTGCTTCGCTTACTGCATCGTTTGTAAGATATGCTACTGAACTTTCATGACTGATCTTCCAATTATCAGTTCTAAGTATCTTCCAACCAATACCAGCACCTCCAACTATCCTATCACCTGATGTTCTTAATTTATCTGCATCATAACTTACTACACTAAATGCATAATACTTCTCTGACAATTCTTTGTTTACTTTACCTATAGCACTGAACTTATCCATTTTAACAATTTCGTCTTGCTCTTTGTAAACATAATCAGTTTCTAATACTATTCCAACTAAATCTAAATCCCAACTGTTATCTATACTTGCTTTAAGTGTTGTTGAGTCACTGTTAATTTGTGTTAAGCCAAACTTAGCACTACCTGTTGCATGGGCCGGAGTAGCAATTAATAAGAATACAACTAATACAATAATAAACAATACTGCCTTTTTAATTCTACTCATTATAATCTTCTCCTTCTAACTGTATTGGTTTATTCAATACATCTTGTTCTATATGTTCTTGTGTAACATCACACCAACTGCATGGCTCACCATGTAATGTTGCTGTTGGGCCCATCTCTATACAGTTGTGATGCCACATTTTATGCATCTAAAAAATCCGTTATCTCTTCTGGGAGGTCAGCACCATTCTTTATCATAAAGATAGTAAACTTTTTAAATATGTTTTCTAATCCTTCATCATTATAGACATCTTCGTCTATAGTAATACTAGTCACAATCCCATCATCATCTGTTGCTTTTATTTCAATAATCATTAATCAATTATTTCATCCTTGGTGTATTTGGTCCAGTCGGTAAATCCTTTACGTGACTGTAGTTCATGTATTGATCGCACCCAAACACCTGGGTTGGTTGCATCAAATCCCTTATCGTCAAACTTTATACAAGCATTGTAGTTCAGAGCCTCTATGTAAGGTATCTTCACACTAATCATAGATATAAAATTGTTTTGTTCATTCCAGCCTTCTTCTAATACTTCTTCATGATACTTAATATCATAATCCAGTGTTACCCAAATGCCTTCACTTACTAAGCCACCTATAACAAAGTTCCATTCAGTCCACTCTGCTTCTGTTTCAGGATGGAATGATTGATTAGCACCTAAGTAAATATGAGGGCAGTTGTTGTTTAATGCTCTAGCAAGTATTTCTTTTAAGTTTTGCACTCCTATTACAAACAATGTTTTCTGTCCGTATGCTGGAGTATGCTCTACTTCTGTGCCTATAAAGTATCTTGTGTCTTCTGTGTGCCCGTCTCTATTATCCATTATATACCCACTCCAAAGATGTTTCAAGAACTGGCCAAGGATAAACTATAGCACCGTGATCAATTAATACTTTACACAATGCTCTATGCATTCCATGGTCTTCCATATCATCTTCCATTTGTAAATATACAGTTACTAACTCATTCAGAAAGTCTTCTGTATCATTAAATTTATTTTGTAATTTTTTAAAGTCTTTGCCTGCCATATACCAACACCAATCAGCCATGTTAGTTCCATACTTAGTTACACCCATATCGCCTTGATTTAGATCTACAAACACCACAGGATGGTTAGGAACATACAAATTATCTAATGAACGTATACCTATTATTGTATCAATACCTGTTGGGCTATTTATAAGACTTATGTAATCTTCAAAAGTTGTTTGTTTAGGAAAACGTTTTTCTGTTACAACATGTTCCATAACTCTGTTTATTTTTACATCAGGTCTTATCCTAACAACTAAGTCATAGTCTTCAGTCAACATGTCGAAGCATTGCCATTGGCTCCAAAATTGTGCAAACTTATATCGTAGTATTTCTTTCTTATTATCTGATAAACTTAAATGCACTATTTGTTCTTTAATTCCTAATTGGTCTCTTATCTTTGAAGTTAAAAATACATTTTCTATGCCTTTCCAATCAATGTAATCATCAAACTCTTTGTAAGGAGTAATAGTTACATTAACAGAATTAACCACATCATGTTTCTCTAAATCACTTTTAAACTTATTAATGTTAATTTTATTTTGCTCAATATCCCAACTATGCACAAACACATTTATATCAAAATTATCAGCACTAGGAAACAACTTAGTAAATTTATAATGGGTATCTAAATATCCCCAAGTATTTACTAATCCGCTGTAACATAATGCTATTTTGACAGTATTCATTCTTCGAAAAAGTCTCCTGTCATTGCTGGGTCCATCATAGTGTCGGCATAGTCTCTAACTTCATCTTCGTGCAACTCGCCTGTTTCAACTGGGTTAGTTGTTTCTTCAAAGAAGGCATTAAGAGCATTCTCTGGATCTTCGTTATCGACTTTGTATATACCAAAGTTTATTTGTTGTATAAGTTTATCGTAATCATCAATTAGTTTGTATGGGTCAGGACATGCTGGGTCTAATACCTCTTGGACAAAACTATCAAATGCTATTACATCTGCAGGCACATACGGAGATATATCGTTTGTTGCTTTACTTTTCTTATCATGTATAAAGTCTTTATGCGACCAATTAATTCTATGCTTCTCAATATCAGTTAGCCTATTTGCTTCTTGAACAGCACTTATATGATTGTATACACTATGACCCATGTATAAAATATAACTTAATGTATCCCAACTTGTAGAGTCTGCCTCTTTTGCTTTACCGTTTCTATTAAGGTCGCCTTCTGCCATACAGCATAAGTCACCAATAGTAAGTCTACTCATTATAGGACTATGTCCAAACGGAGCAGGCAAATCACTACCTTTAAACATCTGGTTATCAAATGCTCTATCCATAAAGTAACCAAATCTTTTGCCTTTGTTTTCAAAGATGTTGTATGCATAAGTTTGACCGTATGCAGTATTTACAAAGGGCGATGCCGCATCAAATGAAAGTGTGATATTAGGAGAATCGTGCTTTCTTAACATTCGTTGTATTGATGTTAAATGACATGCCCATTGTAATCTACCAGTTCCTAAAAAGTGTATCCAACCTTTGTTTTTAAGCAGGCCGTCTTCACGAAGTTTAAGAATTCTTTTTAATACACATCTCATATTACGCATATTGATACCTGCAAATGCGTAACCTTCTAATGCTCTATTCTCATCTCCGTATGCTTCTTTAACAAAAGCAGGATCACTAAAGTGCTTAACTGCTTCATACCATACATCTGAACTGTATTCATCTGAACCAGATAGCACATTAAGGAACTTACACTTCTCTGGATTTCTATTCCTTAAGAAGTAATCTAAATTTAATACTGAAATATCAACAGTATCTTGAAACGACTCTAGTCCTGTTTTATCACTGTAAGGTGGCGCCGCCGCAAAACCTGGAATGTCAAGAGTCATTGCCCAATCGGCTGTATGCTCTTCCCATTGTAATATTTTACGACAAAGTTCTAACCTTGCAGGGTCATTAGGATCTTTTGCGTTTGCCCAATCCATTTTAAGAACACCAGTAGCAATTTGGAATCCACCTGAGTCACCAAGTATCATTGTTTTGCCACGATCTCTATTTTGTATCATTGCTTCGTCTCTCTCACTCTTCTCTAAATCTAAGTGAGCATGACCTGCCGAATACAAACCATATGGATAATGGAAGTAACTATCATCTTTAAGAAAATCTAAACCAGCAAGACCCTTTTCAAATCCTTCTATAGTTCTCCACTCGTCCGGATTGTCTAAGCATTTTTGTAATTGCTTAGTATAAAAACTTGATATAGCAGGTAAGTATACTGCGTAATCACTTTGTGTCTTGCCTAAATTATGCATAAATTAACTCTTTGCTGGTAGTAAGTAAGTGTAGACTCCTAGTCCACTATCTACTTTAATTTGTAATAATCCTTGATCGTTAATACTTAGAACACAATTACCACTGTTTCCAAGTCTTAGAATTCTAAGAACAACATCAAGTGGCCATTTCCAATCTTTAGAAATAACTCCTTCAATGCTACCTGATACAAGAACTTTTGCCCTGTCACTAATACCATCACCTATATTAAAATATAGTTCTGTGCCATCAGTAGAGGGTGAGAACATTGCTTCATATGAACTAAGAATTGTGTTAAAGTAACCTAAGTCCTTTAAGTTCTTTGCTGTAGGAACAATGTTAATATCAAACTCAGCACCTTTGAACTTAATGCTTTTAAGTTGCTGGTTAATAACATCTGCTAACATAAATCTATAATTAGCATCAGTTCCTTCATCACTGTTAAATTCTACTTCAACTGGAACGTTAGATCCGTTTCTTTCTTGAAACTTTACTTGCACAGTTGCATCGTCACTATCAAAACTAGGATAACTTAAATATCCTTGTAGCACACCCATTCTGCTTAACCCAACTGTAGAGTCTACAAAGTCAGGAACTGGGTTTAGTGTTTCACCTTTAAAGATAACAGTCTTATCAGCATCAACAGTTTCTATTACTGTTTTTTCTAAGTCTCCTGTAATCTTTACCATTTCGAAGATACCTAAACCATGTGTATGTTTCAATACATCTTTTAAGATATCTTTAATTGCATTTTCGGCCATATATATTCTCCAATATTAAACTTAAATTATACATTACTATTTAGATTTGTCAAGTCCTTATTTCCATTTTTTTTCGATTAAAATTCAAAAAACTGTTGTAATGTTTCACTATCATGTATTCTCGATAAGTCAAATCCCATTGCTCCAATGACATTGGTTACCTTCTTATCCAATACTGCTTCTTCCATTGCTTCATCATCGAACGGTAACTCTTTGAACCACTTGGGTAAGTTGAGCTCGTCTGTTGGGTATGCAACACTTGTATAACCCATTGGGTTACTTTTCATTCTGCATACAACTACTTTTGCACCATCCGTTACAGGCATGCTATAGTTGTCGCTGTTCGCTTGTTTTAAATTATTCCAATTAATACTTGCTCTTACATGCCCAGGAACCATTGTGCTTTGTGTTTCTTTCTTTAAGGCATCTAATTTATGCAGTCTGTAACTATCAGGCACATTAGCCTGCTGTAAGACTCTAGCACTATACATTGTCATATTGTTTGCTCTTTTAGGCATACCTTTTTTCCAAGGTTCAAGCATTCTAAATTCTTTCTTGTATTCTCTAATTCTTTCTATAACAGTATCTTCTGGCACACCATTCAAGCAATCAATAAGTATTTCTTCTAAGAAGTCTTGTATAAACTCTGGAGTATCTGATCTCTTAAGATCAAGGCCCATTGCTTTTAGTTTACCACCTTCAGGTTGATAACCTTCTATATCTAAACACATAATCGCATAACGTTTCTTAGTAATAAACACACCTGCTCTACCAACTACTTCTCGTCCTGCTTTCATAACCTCACCGGAACTCTTAGGAATATTAAAGTTATCTTTTAAGAACTGTGGGAATGTGTTACTGACTTGCTCTGAAACATGATCATATAATTTAATTGCACCTTGCATATCAAGTTCTTGTCCTTCTTCTAAGGCCGGAACTACTGTAAAGTATACAGAGTCAGTATCACCATATACAATAGTATCACCTGTATGGTCATACTTGCCTGTAAATAGTTTATTTGTTTCAGCACCCATGTGTTTAGTAATTGCTCTACCTGTTAATGTAGTTGATTGTCCTATCCTATGATCAAAGAATCTACATCCTGGATTAAGTATCGCACCATACAAACTGTTTAAGTTAATCTTCTTAACTAACTGCCTCTTATCCCAATATGTTTGTTCTGCATCTGTAGTTGCTTTCTTCTTGTTGCTTTGCATTACTTGACGCTCTGAATACCAACGTTCTAATAGTCCAGGCACTATGCCTTGAAAGTCTGTTTTAAATATCGTGCCATTAGCACTTATGTTCCAAGGTTGCCCACTATTAAATATTAAGTTATAAACATCGGCACCAGTAACATCTACTACAGTTCCATCAGCCATATCTAATTTCATAGTATGGTTAACATCTTTAGCCATTACCATTTCGTATTCATTGCTACCAAACTTACCTAACCAAGCATCAGCAAATGATTTCTTTTCTAGTTTAATCTTATTACTAATTTCTTCATCAGTGTAATCTTGTCTTAGTTGTCCTACTACTGTTTCTGCTCCCATATTCAAAGCACGGAATATACTAGGATATAGACTGTTCAAGTCCATTGAGCCTACCCACTCGTGCATACCTTTCTTAGGAAATGCCACATAGGCACCTGCCGCTGTATGTCCCCATAGCGAATCTGAATCTCTTGTTTTAGTCCTATCAGGCACAACCATGTCACGTCTGTGTGCTTCATTAATGATTGCTTGTTCTGTTGTTGCCACAGCACCCATTGTTACTGGAAGTAATACTGTATTATCATGTGCAATAGTATTAGCAAGATCAATAAACTGTAACTTAACATCCATCTTTGCTAACAGCATAACATCTTGTATGTTGTATTCACAAAACTTTTCAAAGTCATAATTGTAAAGCCTATCTAAACTTCCTTCATAAGCAACTTTCTTCTCACCTAACTCCATCTCACCAATGTAGTCTAATCTATAACTATGGCGTTCTTCATAGTTGTATTTTCTGTATAACTCCAAATAGTCTAAGTGAACTCTGCCTATGAGATCATAACTAGTTCTCTCTGATCCCATTCTTTCATACACTCTCTTCTTTGGATACTTGTCCATTAAGCATAGTTTAGCAGTTTCTTTCTTGCCTAATACTCTAGTAATCCTATTATGTGTGTAAGGAATATCATATCCCTCTGAGTTCCAACCGCTTAGTATATCAGCATCATCAATTAGTCCTAAGAACAGTTCAAGCATCTCTCCTTCTGTGCGGCAAAGTTTTACCTCTGGCATGTGCTTAGTCATTTCTTCTGCTTGTTCCCACGTTATACGTTTAGGAGGAACTGCTAAACATACCATTGCTTCTAGCCAATCTAAGTAGACACCTATTGCAGTAATTGGTGTGAAAGGATCGTCTGGTGAACTGTATCCTCTCTCAGGATCAAAGTCTACCTCAATATCAAAAAAGCATGTATGTAGTTTTGGAGGTTCAGCACCATTGTAGTGCTTTGCTATTGTTTTGTTTATAGGCCTAATATCACTTTCACAAAGACCTTTGCCTTTGTTCATAGCAACATTTTTTCTAAAGTCTTTTAAACTTCTGCACCTAATTTCAGTTACAGGCTCGCTGTAAATGTTTCTATGTTTACCTTTGGGATCTGAATAAAAGAAATTATATTCAGGTTGTAGTTCTTGTATCGTTCGCTTTCCATCAATACGTTCTACTACAAAGATCTTATCTTTATTTTGATCATGGAATGCATCCACATAACTCATCTATATTCTCCAAGCAACACTTTCGGCTGTCGCAATACCAAAATTATATTATAACAAATCTTTTAGGATCTGTCAATCCATATATACATAATCGTTTACATCGAATGTATAATTAGTTCCAGGAACAACACCAGTCATTATCTGAAATTTTTCTCTCCTAACATCTCTAACTACCATTAAAGGAGATAGTGTATAACCTGCATATAATGTAAGCCTTTGAACGTTATCATTAGGAACTATCGGTTCGTGATAACTTCTGGCATCCATTAAAATAAGTCTATTAAACTTGTTAGAGACAACAAAATTATTATTTGTGTCTGGCCCATCTGAAATTATAAAGCCACAGTCATCAGGGTCATTAATGTAACTATCTGGTGTTAAAAACAGTAGTGCTACACAAGTCCTATGTTCATCTGACCATTGCTTTGCATCTAAATCAGCATGTAGCAATATATGGTCATCTTTTTGATAACAATTTATAAACGATCTATTAAAATGATCTGTTGTCATATCTTCATGCCAATCCTTTAAATAAGGACCTATCCAATCTTGCAATGCAAAAAAAGAATCCCTTTCTTCTCTATCTACAGCATGGACTCTAAATGACATTGGAATTCTGTCTTGTATTGTCTTATAAAACTTTATTTGTTTACGTTGACTTGTCCATAAATCAATTGCTTCTTGTGGCATAACATTATCGTAAACAGTAGTTTTGTGACCGCGACTATCAAAATGAGTAGCGATAGGTTCCATTACTGTTTATAATGTTTTGCCTACAGATTCCAAAATTGTTTCTAGTTCATCGAACTTATCATATTCTTCTTGGAACTTGGCCTTATGGGCAACTTTGATTGCTTTAGTTAAGATTGCTGGTTTTAATTCCATTTCTTCTGCTATTGCTTTGACTGTTTCTCTCAAACCAGTTTGCAATGCTTCTACTTCATAAAGGACTTGATCGCCTTCTTGAATTAGTTTTTTTAAACGGTTGATTTCTTCTTGATTAAATGTTCTATTAAATGCCATGTTTATGTCTCTGTGTTAAAGTTAATATTTATATCCAATGGTTGTATTTTAGCAGAAATATCGGCATTGTCAACCTCTATTTGAAATGTGGATTTGAAACCAGGGAATTGCATAAAAGATAGTTGTTCTAGTATATCTCTATTTTTAACTTTGTTACCTTGCTCATCGTATGCTACAAACTGGTCGCCTGTATAGTGAACAGTTACGATCATACTTCTATAGATGCTTCGAATGTAAACTGTAGTTCAGGAAACATATCTGAAAGTTCATTCGAAATATCATCACCTTCTTCTTCATCTATATCATTTTCTAAAAATATTTCGTGTATGAATAGTTCGCCTTCATCGTCTGCATCATTGTATATCATTACATCGACACTGACCTTGTCGCCGTCGCTACTTATACCAGTAATTAATTTGGTAGGTATAATACTCTGCACAATATCGAAGTATTCAATTACATCTGAATCTTCTAACTGTTCTCTCGTATTAAATCTTACAAAGTGTTTTATAAACATTATTAATCGTTATTTTTATTTTTACTTGTTCCTGCATACAAACCAAACCATGCCGCACCTGCTCCAACAATAATACTTATCAACCCTGATTGTTCTAAACTAGGACTCTCGAGTGACATGAACCATATTGTGGAATAGTATAGCAAGAAGATATATACACTCAAGAATGCTCTTGGGAATATTCTCCAGGCATCTACTGCCTGTGCTAAGTATATCCATTTTTGCCATGGGTTCTTACTGCTGTCTACTGTTTTTGTGTCGACTTCTAATTCTATCTGTATTGTCTTTTTCTCTATGTCTGCCATTATAACTCCCTCCGTTATACATATATTTATCACAAAAAACCCCTCACTAGGGAGGGGTATTTGTGTAGACATAACCGCGTGTTCAGGCACTCATGCTATGCTTCTCTACTCTTGAAGTAGCATTATCGCTCACTTACTGTTTTCAGTGGTGCTACCAACAGATTCGAATTTGATTCTATTAATCATTGTTTCTTTAAAGCCAGTCCATTTGCTAACAGTTTGGGCTTTTACAAAACCTACAAGTTTTACCTTCTTACCTGATTGAACTTTGATGTCCTTTGCATCATTTAAGAAGAACTTAATAATATGCTTACCATCAACACTAGCAGTAACTAGGTTACTCATAGTTTTAGGAATGTATCTAACATACTCTATAGTTGCGTTATCAAATGTATTTCGCTGGTTAAGTATACCTACAAATTCTGATGTTCTACCTAACTCTCTTTCCCTATCTTCCCAACTGTCCGATTCTACCTTGTTTAAAAATACTTTAGGTAAACTAGCCGCAATACCAATCTTGTCTTTGCCTGCTGAAGCAGAAGTAACAAACTTAAGAACGTTCCTTTCGAAATCAGTTAGATCCCTTTCCATTGCTTTGATACCTAAACCTTTTAGATAGTCAATGATTTCATCAGCCATCTCATAGTCTTGATCTTCTACTTTAAGATCATGCCCTTGAAAGAAATGCTTGTATAATAATGCACTATTAGATTCTTTCTTGCTGTCATCATACTTCTTAACAAAGCCATCGTTAATTCTGTGTGCGGCACTACTAGCCGCTAAAACTAATCTTACTGGAAATTCCATTATGCAGTCTCCTTCTGTTTAAATTCAGCCATTGCTTCTTTAATCATTTTACGATACTCGCCCATTAACTGCCAACCATTAAGGTCGCCTACAGTTTGAATATCAAAACCATAACCTGATTTTTCAGTTCTACCGTTACTATATGAAACTTGGGTAACTGGACCAAATACAATTTTATAATATTTCTGCTCGTAGTAGTCACCACGTTTATCACCACTAACCCAAAATGCATCATGCTTACCTTTAACAGGAGTCATTTTTGCACCAGTGCAATGTTTAATAAATTTTTGAAGTTGCTCAGTGCTTTGATAGTCTGAGGCTAATACAGTTGTGTTTCTTTCCTTTATCATTAAATTATTTACCTACCTAATTATTTAACTTATACAATAAGTATACTATCTTTTTATATATTGTCAACCACTTTAAAAGCGAAACCCCCTAAGAACTAGGGGGTCTCTAAAGTGTTCAATGTGGGAGGATATTGAACACTAGGGGGGAACCCATACTAATATTTAGTATGAGTCCAAACGTGGATCACTTAAAAGTGACCCTCGTCATACAAGTGCTTTCAGCCAACTCTTTCCAAGTCTTGGGACTCATTTGAGCCAAGTCAGCAATCTTAAGCACCATTCTAAGACTTATTTCTCTAAGCCTTGCACTCTTTAATATCATAAAGTCTATGATATCCTTGTTTAGTTCATCTGAGAACTTGTATGAAGTAAGCATACCATCTCTAACTATTTGATTAATTCTTAAGAACTTATCAGCAGTAGTATCTAAACCTAAGTCAATGTAATGACATCTAGACATAAGTGCCGCTAAGTGATCTTGTATCTTCTTAGAACGAACGTTTTCAAAGTTCACGTTAGTAATAAAGATAACACCACCTTTGAACTCAAACCTATCAGGTATACCTTCTCTACGAAGTGCATTGGACTCTGCTTTCCAAGAAATGTATCTTTTCTTACCAGAGTCTAAAACTGCTTTTAGCATATTCAAACATACTTCATCAAACAAGATACTATCACAGTCATCAAAAACTAGGATATCACCTTTGTTAGAATTGTTAAACAATGTTTGATACAAACCAATTGGAGTCATGCTACCTTTAACTATTTCAGTTCTGGGTGGCTTGCCTGATAGTTTTGCCATTGCATCATACTCATCAAGTATAGTTTCAACACCAAAACTTTTACCAACACCCGGAGGGCCTGACACAATCAAACCACGGACTACACCGTTAGCAACTGCATCAGTCATTTGATCTAAGATATCAAAACGACCTTTGATTCTGTCCATAGCCTCTAGAGTAGTTTCTGCTACTACTTCTTCTTTCTCAACTGGCATAAATGTTTCGTAGTCTTCTTTAGTTGAAGGAACAACATCTAAAGGAGACTTAACTAGCACCCTAATTTTACTTGCGTCTTCACCCATAAGCGAACTACCATCGACAGTAATAAAAGGACCTTTCTTACCAAAGGTGAGTGGCTTTACTACTGGAAATATCGCGTTTTCGATTGGGGCGTTGCGATAAGAACCCTTTTTAATTTTAACAAAGTTTTTCATGTAATTGCCTCCCAGCACTTTATTTTTAAACTATACATATAGTATAACGTCTTTTTAGGTATTGTCAACCGGTTTTAACTAATAAATTGTAAATTTCTTCCCAATTTACCACAACATTTGCTTGGCCTGTATAGGACATATTGTGCCCATGCTCCATTAAAATACCATTAAGACCAAATTCAATGCCAACATCAACATTCTGTGGTTTATCCTCAATCCAGTATGCTCCAGGATAATCTCTAGCATATACATCTAGTATCTCATCCTTGTCTGCACCTGTGTCTAAGCAGATTACTTCTAAGAAACAGTTATCTCCAAACAACTTTTTAAGGTTCTTTTCTCTTAATTTTTGAGAATAAGGATTAAGACTTAGACTTGTAATTGCTATAAATTGATACTGGTGTTGCTCATGCAACTTCTTAATGAAGTATTGTGCATCACGAAGTGGAGGAAGGAATCCTATTGCCGCACTTTCGTTAAATGTTTTAATTACAATATCACCTGATGCATCAGTTGGCAAATCATATTTTTGCCTAACTGAATAAAACTTGTTATGTCCTTCAACTGGTTGGTGTCCTTGGAACTCCATATATTCACCAAAAGCATATTCCCAATTAAGAACTACACCATCTATGTCTGTTAAAATTATCTTTGATTTATCTGTCATGTTAATACCTTTTAGCCTATAATTTATTATACCTTCTTATAGACACAATGTCAACCTAAAAGAATAAATACTTGTATGGCAAAAGCATATAACCTATTCCCTGATGTATGCATTGAGGGAGAGATACCTATAGAGCGATCTGTAGGAACAAAGATTAGAAAAGGTATTCTAGAAGCAAAAGACTCTGGTAATTGTCTAGACACTAACTTTGGTTGGATGACTAATAAAGACATGCCACAGGTAGATGTAGTAAAGAATCTACAAATGCTTATAGGCAATCTCTTTGTTGATGAGATACGCAAAGCAATACCTAATACAAATAAGGCACAGATACAACTAACTGAGCCAAGTCTATTTAGTATTAATCCTGGACATACATATCCTGTTCATGTAGATAGAACAAAATGGTATACATGCATCATGTGGTTGCAAACAACCAATAAGGGTTCTATGGTATATCAAGAAAACTTTGGACTACGACTCCACTCTTCGCCCATAAAAATACAAGCAGGAACTAACTATATTAAACCAAAGATTTGGAAGTATTGTTGTTTTCCTTCTCACATCCCATGGGGTATGACCCCGAACAATAGTGCTGTAGAAACAATATGCTTACATATGAATTGTATGGCTATACCAAAAGATTAATATGACCTATGTAGTAATGAGTGCCTGTGTAGGGTGCAAGGATACTAAATGCGTTGCAGTTTGCCCAGTAGACTGTTTTTATGAAGGACCTGAGATGTTAGCAATACATCCGGATGAATGTATTGATTGTGGTCTATGTGAGCCTGAATGTCCTGTAGAAGCAATACTACACGAAGACGAAGTTCCGAATGAAGAGATGCCATTTATAGATATCAATGCTAAAGCATGTGAAATATGGCCTAACATAGATGAAACCAAAGAGCCAATGGCACACAAATCCCCTTATACTACTGCTGAAGCAATCAAGGTAGTGCAAATAGATTAAATGATCAAAAAAAAGCACTCCGAAGAGTGCTTTTTAGTTTGGTTAAGTTCGGTATCTAATTAAGTATTATACCCAATTATAGTGAACTGATGCTGTAATTACTCCAGAAGTTGGAATACTTGCTGTAGAACCATTCGATTGTTTAAATTGAACGGTTACTGCCGCATTCTTAGTTAATGAATCATCACCATCTAATTCGATAATGTATGAACCGGCTGTTGCCGCATCTGCGTCTGCTGATGCTACAATAGTATTTCCTGCTCCTCCATTTTCTTTAATTAGAATATGGTTAAATGAACCACCACTAAATCCAGTGCCTACTTTAAGAACAACTTTATTAGCATAATAGGTTCTACCTGATACATTTGGAACTGTTCCAATATCAAACGAACTATCACTAGAGTTAGCAGTAAATGAGTTTCTTAATAAGAGACCATCACCACCGTTATTTTCTACATAGTCAATAACTGCCGCTGAAGTTGGAATAGTAGTATCGTTATCGTTACTGCTAATGCCGTCTGCTTCATCGACAAACTTAGTAATAGCAATACTTTCACCTGAATCAGTCAACGTGCCAAAACTAACTACACCACTAATAGTAGCACTGGAACCAGTGATACCTGCCGCTTCAAAGTCAGCCGCTGTAAGAGTTAAGTCTCCAGCAGTTGATCCATCAGCAGTTGTTGTAGCCGCTACAAACCTATCAACATTTTGATCCCAACCAAAGAATCCGTTGTCTCCATCAGAGCCTCTTTCGTATATGTGACCAATGTCGTTAGGGTTAGCACCAGATAGTCCTGATTGTAAAACAATCAATGTATCTGTAATAGTAGTGTTTGTGGAATTAACACTTGTTTGTGTTCCACTTACAGTTAAGTTACCACCAACTGTTACATCTCCTGATGTATTAATTGAAGTAACACCGCTTAAAGCACCACTTGATAATGTTGCTGTTCCATCTGTTAATGTTGTTGAAGTAACACTAGTTAAACCAGTTAAGGTTGTGTCTAGGTTTATATCAATTTGATTACCAGAACCGGAAGTATTAATGTTCGTTCCACCAGCAATGTCAAGCACCTCACTATCTAAATCAATAGATAGAGCACCACCTGTATCACCTTGGAAGTCCAAATCAGCACCGCCGACTGCGTTGTCAACGTATGCCTTAACAGATTGTTGTGTTGGAACTAGTGAAGCACTATTACTGTTCATGTCGTCTTCGTCGACGAATGCAGTAATAGTTATTGAGCCATCACTTAATGAACCATATTGGATAGTTCCTGAAGCAGTAATATTGTTAGCACCAGTCATAGATCCTGAACTAATTTCCATAGTTCCGTCTTTGAATGTGCCTGCTGTTACGTTACCACTTGCAGTTACAGTAGTTGCACCACTTAAAGCACCACTACTTAAAGTAGCAGTTCCATCTGTAATACTTCCACCAGTTACTGCACCAGCAGTAGTCAATGCACCAGTTAAACCAGTTAAGGCTCCACCTGTCATTGTTGCTGTTCCGTCAGTTAAACTTCCACCTGTTACTGCGCCACTGGCTGTAACTGTAGTTGCTCCACTTAAAGCACCACTGTTTAGTGTTGCTGTTCCATCTGTTAATGTTGTAGACGTCACACTTGTTAAACCAGTAAGTGTAGAATTCAAATTAAACGTAACATCATCCGCTGTGTTGGTTGATGTAATGTTTGTTCCACCTAATAGTTTAAGTTTGTCTGTCGCCAAAGCAACTACGTTATCAGCCGCGTCATCACTTTGAATAGTAAGACTGGTTGAGATACTTGCAGTATCTATCTGTGTTACTAAACCTTTTGCGTTGACTTTAACAACTGGGACTAATGTAGAACTACCAAAACTACCTGGTGTAGTTGCCGCGTTTCCACTTCCCATTACTGTTGCTAATGTTGTGCTAATAGTTGCTGTATCGCCTGCATCTTGGAAAGTTGCAGAACCTGTTGCGTCACCTGAAATTGCTACAGTTACAGCACTTGAAAGACCGTCCGCATCAGTGGCCGTATCAGCATTACCTGTTACGTTACCTGTTACGTTACCAACCAAGTTACCTCTAAAGGAACCTGATGTGCTAAGATCTTCTCCGCCTACTGTCCATTCAGTTTCTGAAACATCATAAATGAATTGCTTAATAGAACCATTTACGTTTGCTTCTAGACCGGCGTCTTGGGCGTCGCCGTCACTGTTGACTCTAAATATATTGTCAACTGTTTGTGTTACGTTCGAATTTACAATCGTTTGTGAACCAGAAATTGTTAAGTTTCCTGAAACTGTAAGATCGCCGCTAATAGTTGGACTATCTACTAAACCAATAGTAATAGTATCACCTGATACTGAAGTATCAATTTCATTACTTGCACCAGCAATAGTCATTGTGTCACCACCATCTATTGATGTTGATCCACTACCACCTGCTAATGTAAATGAAGTTGAAATACTTGCTGTATCTACTTGTGTTATTCTACCATGGTTGTCAACAGTAACAACTGGAATTGCAGTTGAACTACCGAATGACCCTGGAGTCAATGCGGTATTACTACTGTCCATTGTTGTTGGTAAAGTTACAGCAATAGTTGCCGTATCACCAGCACCTGTAAAGGTTGCTGAACCTGTTGCATCACCTGATAGTGCTACAGTTACAGCACTTGTAAAGTTTGTTGCCAAACTTGCTGTTCCTGTTAAGTCACCTGTGATTCCACCGTTAGCATTTACTGTAGTAAAACTACCTGCTCCTCTAGTGGTTCCTCCTATCGTTACTCCGTCTAACGTTCCACCCGTTAAAGCAACGTTGTTGCTTGCCTGAGTTGAAATATTGCCTAGTCCTAAATTAGTTCTAGCACCGGCCGCCGTTGAACTACCTGTTCCGCCGTTGGCTACTGGAAGTTCTCCAGATACCTGCGAACCAAGTGCTACGGAGCCTGCAGTAACAGACCCACTGCTAATTGTAAGAATACCTGTTGAACTAGAAAAATCTCCTCCTAGTCCACCATATGTGCTTCCAATTACAGATCCCTGCCATGCACCGCTCTCTACTGTGCCAAAACGAATGTTTTCTAACGTTGAACCATTGGACTGTGTCAAATCAAATCGTGAATTACCGCTATCGTATTTTAAACGACCACCGCTTTTCCCCATTTGAACATCTGACGCAATACCTTTGATACCAAAGTTTTTAATGTCAGCCATTTGTTTCTCCTAATACATGTATATTATTTGCGTTATCGATAACATCTGAGTTATATACTCTGACGTTAATAGTATTTATCTAAAAAGATGATATGTGGAGGTGTAGGATGCTTTTAAATATAGGTAACTTTGACGGTTACATTACCCGCAGATGACTGGTAATGATTGCATCTAGCACGGATTATAAGTTCTTGAGGTGAATTAGCAGGATATACATACTCCGGGTTACACAAGAAGTCACCTTCTTCTGTTAAATCATTGCTTGGACTATCACAAAAATGGTCTGGGTCTGCTATTGTTCCAACTTCTATATTTGGTGTTATGTTGCCAGAATAACCTGAAAATGCAGTATGAACATCAACACTAACACTTTGTATTTTTCTACCTTGTGATATATTTCCTAAGTTGTTAGTTGTGCTGTTTCCAAATCCTCCTGCAGGCATTGTGAATGTAGTTGTTAAAGTTTTAGCATCTACTGTAGCACTATCTTGGTTACTAATTTCAATCCAACTGCTTCCATCATACAAATATAATCCCCACTCACCATTTCCTGCATTGGTAACGTATGCTTGGTCACCTGCTTGAGCAGACAGTGAATCTCTTCCACTTATGTCAGCAACGAGTGTTGTTCCACCTGTTCTAATACCTTGCTCAATGTTCATTGCAAGTGGATACATTCCTGTATGCCCACTAGCAATACCTACATTATTTCTAAAGTATTCTGTTGATTCAAATATATCTATAGGTCCGCCGTCTGACCTTGTAAGTTTAAGACGTGTTGTTCCTGTTGCACTTGTTGATGCTGGCAAACCTGATATATTACCTGCACCTACAAAAGGATTATTGTTGTTATCATTAGTTACATTAACTATAGTAACTGCATTACCGTTTACTTCTGTTAATGTTAAAACTGTTGGTGTCGCACTTACAGTTAAGTTAGCAATACCGGCCGCAGTAATATCTGTAGCCATATCCTCTGGTGTAGATACACCTGAATACTGTGAACCTGATGTAGTAAATGAAACTGTTGTGTTACCTGAGCCTGTATCAAATGCCGCACTAAAGTTTACATATCCACCTACTAATCCATATATTGTATTAGCACCATCTGATACTATTACAGTTGGCGTAGGAGTTGTTGATGCTACAACACTTGTATTACTTGTCTTTGCATTAATTTGAGAAACCATTAAACTTGCAGTTACATTAGAACCGCTATTTGTTAATTGAATTGACTCTCCATTTAGTTTAATAGTATGGCTATCTGGCACAGTTGGGCCATCTACTGTGCCTGTTAAAACTGTAGGTATAGCATCTTGTATTTTTAAGAATGCAATTTTACCTGTATCAGTTGTAGTAAACTCTCCTGTGCTACTTACATACACATAGTCACCTTGACTACCTGGTATGCTAGGTTCGAAATCTATAATTTGGTTGTTAGGCATAATCATAAACTGATTAGGCCCTGGACCTGCTTCAGTTACAACACCTAACATTTTTCCCATAGTGGCTGTATTTGCTTTAGTAAACCCTGCACTTGATACTGCAACTATATCTCCTTTGCTTAGACCGTGTGCTGTTGCTTCTAAGACATAGTTTTGTTGTGGGTTTAAGTATTCAAATCTACTTGCTATTGTGGGATAAAAACTTGAACTAACTGTTGTAGGCAAAGGATCCAACATTGGGATACCTTTTTCATTTAATGAAAATATAACTCCTGAACCAGTTGTTGGTGCACCATTACCTGTTGATGCTTTGAATGTATTATATCTTAACCAGTCCTCAACAACACATGTAACACTTGTAGTTGTTTTAGAAGTAACTGATACTACTTTCCAACATGAACCACTTGTTGCACCTGCTAACCAATCACCAACTACTACATCTAAGCCGTTGTATGTAAAATCATCTCTGGTTAAATGTGAACCATGTGACTGAGCAGTAACACTAAATGTAACTGTCCATTGATAATATTTCTTTGTGCCCGAGCCTGAATACCACGGATCGTCTGAACCATTTGCATGTTCCCAATATGCGTATCCGCTAACTGATGAAATTGAAGTTCCTAATACTTTATTTGGAACATTTAATTCAACTTGAGTAGACTTGTAATTGCTTAAAGCCATTTATTGATCCTATTAATCGTAAATAACAAACTGTATCCATGCATGAGTAACTGAACCGAATGATCTACTTGCTCCAGTTTCAGTTTCTCGTAACCTTAATTTAAGTGCAATAGTTGACCCACCATCAAAAAGTGTAGGTGAACCACTTGAACCGCCGCCTGCTATTTCTCTAAGGGCCATTGTGGTTTCTGCTGGCACCATAGAATATTTATTATTTGTATAATCATAACCATACATCATTACTGATGCTGGTGGCATAGTGATTGAACTATCAAAGTTTACAGTAACATCACCACCACTAGCACTATCAATGCTTACACTATTAACTAAACTAGTTAAGTTTGATGTTGAGTCTAATTGTCCGTTGGAGTTATAATTTAATTTAAATCTTTGTATTGTGGCACCACCACCTCCGCCTCCGGAGTTTAAGTCTGCCGCTGGTGCCCATGCACTACCATTCCATTTAAGGACTTGGCCACTGCTTGGACTTGATGCTGAAACATCTGTTAAGCCATCTAGTGTAGTTGCACCGCCGCCACTACCTGATAGTAAACTTGTTAAATCAACATTACCACTTTGCCCTGTTAAACTAATAACATTACCACTTATGGTTAAATCTTGAGCATCAGTATTGTATGTAGCAAGTAGTGATGTTAAGTCAACATTACCTGATTGTCCTGTTAAACTAATTACGTTGCCACTTAAACTTAAATTTTGTGCATCAGTATCTGTATCAGTTGTTTTTTCTGTCCAAGAATAATCACTTCCGTTCCAAGTTAATACTTGTCCTGAACTTGCACCACTAGTATTTAAGTGTGTATCAACATCTGAGTTTGTATAGATGTTTGCAACTAGTAACGAGGTTAAATCAACATTACCACTTTGTCCTGTTAAACTAATTACGTTGCCACTTAAACTTAAATCTTGTGCATCAGTATCTGTTTTGCTATATGGTGCTAACATAGTAGTTAAATCTACTGTGTCGTTATTACCACTAATTGTAATTACATTACCTGATATGCTTAATGTTTGGTCTACGGCTCCATCGGCTCCTGCAGGTCCAGTTGGTCCTACTGGTCCTCTAATATTACCTGCATCAATAGTAGAAGTATTTGAAAGTGTTATAACTAAGTTACTTCCTACTATTGCCGTATTAGTAATGCTAACACCATCTGTTCCGTTTGTTCCGTTTGTTCCGTTTGTTCCGTTTGTTCCTGCGGCTCCTTGTGGTCCTACTGGTCCTCTTACATTACCTGCGTTTATTGTTGAAGCATTACTTAGAGTAATTATAAGATCGTTTGTGCTTAAACTTGCGTTAGTTACACTAACTCCGTCTGCACCTACATTACCCTGTGGTCCTACAGCACCTACTCCAGTTAAATCTAATGTAGTGCCATCATATGTTAGGTCACTACCACTTAATGATATAGTAGGTCTGCTTGTTAAATCTGTATAAACTCCACTGGTTGCTACTGTGGCCAGTGAACTTGTATTAGCCTTAGTGGCTATTGAATTTGTTATTGTGGTTGCAAAGTTTGGATCGTCACCTAGTGCCGCCGCTAATTCGTTTAAGGTATCTAATGTTGCTGGAGCACTATCTGTAATTGCCGCTACAATAGTAGCCTGCGTTGCATAACCTTGTGCTGACAAATAACTTGCAACATTACTGTCACCGTAACTACTTGTTACTGATGCTAATGCTGATGTTAAATCTACGTTACCAGATTGTCCTGTTAGACTTATTACGTTTCCACTTATTGATAAGTCTTGTGCATCAGTGTCTGTTTGAGCCACCCAAGCATAATCACTTCCATTCCAACTTAATACTTGACTAGCACTTGCACCACTTACGTTTAAGTGTGTATCAACTGATGTATTATCATATGACCCTGATTGTGCTACCCAACTTAACTGTCCTGCACCATCTGTTTGTAAAACATAGTTTGCTGTGCCATCTGCTGTTGGCCAACTTAAACCATCTAATATAATCTTACCTGTTCCATTTGGTGTAATAGATATGTTACCATTAGAAACACTTACAATGCTTTGTCCATTAACATCTAATGAACCACCTAACTGCGGAGTAGTATCGTTAACTACGTTGTTTAATGTTGATAGGTCTACAGTATTACCACCACTAATTGTTAATTGGCTTGAACCTGCGTTCCATGATAGGTTCTGATCAGAACCTCCACCGCCTCCTCCTGAGACTGCTATGTTACTTACACTTGTTATCTGCCCTCTTGAATTAACTGTAATAGCAGGATAAACACTTGCGTTACCATATGTTCCAGCAGTTATTCCTGTGTTCTCTATATTAAGAGTAACACTACCAGTAGTTCCGCCACCATTAAGACCTGCACCAGCAATTACTTCTGTAATATCACCTTGTGGTATAGCCTGTTCACTTATGCCTGTGATGATACCTTTTTCATTAACTACAATTCTAGCACTATTAGTGCTACTACCGTATGTTCCTGCTGTTACACCACTGTTAGCCAATGTTGTTACAGGTGTGCCTGCTTCAAACTTGCTTGTTGAAGAGTTATAAACTAATACTTGTCCATTAGTAACGCCGGTAGTATCTATATCACTTAAAGCATTAATGCCTGAAGCACCTACTATTGCTGATGAATTACCAGTAATAGTAAGTGTATCAGTTCCAGCATCAGTTGTTAGACTAATGCCTCCTGCGCCTACCAATGTTAAAGTATCTTCTGCCGCGTCTGCACTAATGTTAGTTTGACCTGATACAGCAATATGTTTGAATGCTGTATTTACATTTCCTGCTCCGCCACCACCGCCGCTTACTGTTATTAAGTCAACGTTTTGAATTCGTCCGTATGTATCAACTGTTATTTGAGGAACAGTTGTAGCATTACCGTATGTTGCGGCTGTTACGCCTGTAGCAACTAAATTAAGAGTTGCATTACTGTTGTTACCTGTGCCACCAGTTACACTAATTTGTCCTGATGTTCCAACTACATTGCCTACAAAACTATTTGTTATTGTAGTAGCCTGTGAGGCTGTGATTAAAGTTGGAGTAACTGATGTTACTTGTCCTTTAGAATTAACTGTTATTGCTGGAACATGTGTAGCATTACCGTATGTGCCTGAAACGTTTGCAATGTCTGATATAAAAACACCACTGGTGTTTGCAACTAAGCCACCGCCTGCTCCTGCTGTTACGTTTAATGTTAATGCTGATTTGTTAAGACCATTACCTGCTGAGTAAATATCTAGTGTGCTTGGACGCCATTTACCATCTGCTGTGTAAACTAATGATTGCCCAACACTAGGAGCATAGGCATTAGATGCCTCTACATCTTCTAAATAATCTAATTTAATATCCCAGAATTGAACTGCGTTACCGTCGCTGTTTACTCGTAGAAATTTATTTGCAGAAAGCGAATAACTGCTAGGGGTATCGTTTAATTCAATTATTGTATTTGCCATATGGTTTTCCAGTCATAATTATCGTGTAGTTACTACACTATTTATCAAATTATGCTGAAAGAAGTATTCTAGTTACTTGACCGTATGAAGTATCATAGGTTTCGCCGTCACCTATGTGAGCTCTGTCTACTTTGCACCTAATCCATGCAAAGTTTCCATAGAAACTGTATGCTTCTGATTTTACGCCTGGTTTGTCTGCGTTAAACTGCACATATCCGTCGCCATTCCAAGGAGTTGAACCGGCGTATAAACCTTCTGAGGGTGAAACAACTATGTCTATCCAGTCTGTTTCTGCAGGTTCTAGCACTAGAGTGCCTTGTATTCTAAATCGTCCAACATAATTTGCGTATGTAACCTGCAAAGTATGGAAGCCATCAGTATATCCGTAATAGTTATCACCTCTGACTTTTTCACTTGTTTTGTTCATAGAAGTGCCTGATGCACTCATTAATTGAACTGATTTTCTATTTACTGGCATATTGATTCCCTAGTTATATAACTATTTATCAATCTTTAGACTTGCTCTAGCCTTTCCATTAAACGTTCAGCACGGTTAGTAACTTGTTTGTGCCATCTTGAATCTCTACCTTCTACTGCGGCAGTTTTCCAATCTTCTTTAATGATTGCGGCATGCATCTTTTTAAACTTGCTTAGTCTTGTTCTGCCCATATTGAACATCATATTAACCAAGATCTGCTGGACTTCGTCTGGTAAGTCTCCAAATACCCCTTCTTCGTATAGTAACTCACACTCACTGATTGCTGTGTCAAGGTCTTTTTCAAAGCACTCTTTGACTCTGTCTTCATCAACCGGCGTTCCAACTGCTTGTCCGTGTTCCGGGTCTGTCTCAAGGACGAGATGCCCGACACCAAATGTTGGATACCCAAGGTGGTCGAGGTAGATTTCATTTACTACTCCTTCGTCTATTTTAAGTTGCTCAAAAACTGCTTCTCTGTCCAGTTTTGTATCTTTAAAAAACATTATTTCTCCTGTATAATCTTTTAACTATTGTTATTTATATAACATCGCTTGGAGGAACTACTTTTACATTTGTATCTACAACGTCACTAAACTGTAATAAAAAGTATCCTCCTATCTCTTGCCAAACTTTATCTTTAAGATACAGAAAATTACTAGAATATGTATGATATTTTTTATACCACATGTATTCTTCACCTTCTGTTAAATTATCTTTTAGAAAGTTGCTCATCTCTTTTATAACTTCTTGGTGGTCTTGTTGTTTATTTGTGCCTGATAGCCAAGAAGGAGAGTAACTTCTAAATGATAGTTTTCTATCAAACTTTCCAAAATATAATGCTGGCCTAACTTCTGTTTTTGTGTCTGCACCAATTATAGCATCTCTATGTGCTTCTGATAAAGGACCTGTAAAACTTACAAACAAATCTTTGATTCCATTATCAGCAATAAAACTAGAAGTATTTAATATTTTTAAATCACTTATGTATTCTAAATACAAATAATTGTTTCTTGATGTAGATTGAAATCTATATCTGCCTACAGTATTTGTTCTAAGAAAAATTTCTAAGTCAGCCATTAGTTTAATATCGTATGCAATCCTATTACCTTTGATTGCAACTCTGTATGGATACTCATCGTAAAAGATTGTTAGACTAGGTAGCAAAGTCATTCCTGGGAAGTCGCCTTGTTCTAATATTTTTGAATTCTTAAACTTATCTACTAACCATCCCATTTTATACAATCCTATACTCTTCTTCTATATAATCTATTATTAAATCAGTATTAGTTAAATCTTCAAATAGAATCTTTTTACTGAGTGGCTTTTTAATTTTGTCTTCAAATACTCTCTTCAACGGTCTTGCACCCATAGTAGGTTCATAACCATCATCTGCTAATTGTTGTCTAGCAACATCACTTAGTTTAATAACAACATTTGATTCGTTCTCATTAAGTAATACATTTGTTTCAGCAACAAGCCTGTCTACAATTTTAAGCATCAGTGCAGGATCTAGTTTATTAAATTTAACAACTGCATCCAGTCTGTTTCTAAACTCTGGAGTAAAGAATTTTTCTATTGCTTTTTCAACTGCTTTAGTTTTAGTTTGATCACCAAACCCAATCTTTAATGTTTCTGCATCTGTGGCACCTAAGTTACTTGTCATTAATAATATAACATTACTAAAGTCTACAACTTTACCAGTAGCACCTGTAAGTTTACCATCGTCCATTACTTGTAGCAATACTTGTAATACTTCTGGTGCGGCTTTCTCTACTTCGTCCAGTAGCACAACACAATTAGGACTCTCTTCTACTTCTGCAAGTAATTGTCCTTGACCCATTTTACCTTCAGCATGTCCTACATATCCTGGAGGAGCACCAATCAGTTTACTCACACTATGACGTTCTTGATACTCTGACATATCAAACTTAACAAGTTTGCTTTCCATTTGTTTTGCTAATGCTCTAGCAGTTTCAGTTTTACCTGTTCCTGTTGGTCCAACAAACAAGAATGACCCAATTGGTTTATTCTTTTCTCTTAGTCCTGCTTTAGCAACTAGTATTGCTTCTACTATTGTATCTACTGCGTTGTCTTGTCCGTAAACAATTTCTTTTATTCTACTATCTAAATTAACATAGCCGTCTTTCTTTTCTACATCAACTAAGTCTGCTGTTACTTTAGATATTTTACTAACTACACTTACAATGTCACTGAGTTCTACTTCTTGTCTACCTGCTAGTTTTACTTTAGCACCTGCGGCATCCATAACATCTAATGCTTTGTCAGGGAAGTATTTGTTTTTAATATATCTGTCTGTTAAGTCTACAATTTTATCCACTATGCCATTTGGATATTTAATTACATGGAATTTTTCGTAGTAGGTTTGCAGTCCGTTAAGTATCTCTTTTGTATCTTCAACTGAAGTTTGTTCTATATCTAATCTAGCAAAACGTCTTAGCAATGCTCTATCTTTTTCAAACGTATTAGCAAATTCATCTGGTGTCGTTGCACCTATTGTTAATAGTTTACCTCTACCTAATACAGGCTTAATCATATTAGCAATGTCTACACTACTACCACCGGCACTACCTGCTCCCATGATCATATGTATTTCATCTATAAACAAAATAGCATTTGGGTTGTCTGATAAGTTATCTAATACAGCCTTAAGTCGTTCTTCAAAGTCTCCTCTGTATCGTGTGCCTGCTAGTAAGTCTCCTACTGCTAAACTGTAAACAACTTTGTTTCTTAACATAGAAGGAACTTGATCATCAACAATACGTTTCGCAAGTCCTTCTGCAATAGCAGTTTTACCTGTTCCTGGCTCTCCTACAATACACACATTATTCTTTTTACGTCTAGCAAGTATATGAACTAAATCATTTACTTCTTCGTTTCTACCTATTAGAGGATCAATGTTTTTCTTAATGGCTTCTTCGTTTAAGTTCTTTGTGTATTCTTCTATAAGTTCTGCATTCTTGGCATTCTTAAATTTAGAATCAATATAATTAACTATAACAAATTTAGTTAATCCATTTAGTTCCATATAGTATTTTGATATACATTCATCCTCAGATAAAATACTAACTAATAAATCTACAGGATCTATCTTCTCACGGCCTCCAAATATAACTTGGGCCAGTCCACGTTGGAATACTCTTTCAATTGCTGTAGTTTTTTTAGGAGCACCTTTGTATCCATTAGTTGTGGCTAGACCATTAAAATCTACATCATTTAAATATGTATCTAAGTCCTCTTTAATTTTGTTAGTTTCAATTTGTAAACTATCTAATAAATCCACAATCTTTTTATGTTCTAATAAACTAAGGGTAACATGCTCTAATGTGCAATACTCATGATTCATTACCTTTGCACGTTCAACACTACTTTCTATAATCTTATCGATATTACTACTGTCCATTTATTATTTGTAACTCCTACGGTTGTCCTTTTCTCTGTTATTAATTTTATTTAAAAGTTCTATGTCATTATTATCTGTGATTGTGGGCACATGGATAGCAACTATTATAATTAGATTGCCTGCTATACCATTGCCTGGATTAGTCATACCTAATCCTGCCATTCTGATCTTAGCATCAGGTTGTGTTCCTGCTGGTATAGTAACATCATATTGTTTGCCATCTAAATGTATAATTCGTATAGAACTACCTCGCATGGCCTCTATAGCATTTACTTCTGCTCTAATGAATAAGTCATCTCCTTCTCTACCCCATTCACGTGGACTTTGAATATGTAGTCTAACAATTAAGTCGCCAGGTGGCAAGTGAGGAATCCTACTACCAGCCTTGCCGGCTAGCCTAAACTTGGTGCCTGGTCTAACACCTGCGGGTATAGTTATATTAACACTACCTTCTGGTGTGCTTAATGTCATTTCTTTACCTAGAAAAGCATCTTGTAAAGTTATTTCCATATCAAATATGCCATCCGGATTGCGTTGAGGTTGCCTGCGTTGGCCAAATATATCTGTAAATATATCTTGAAAGTTGCCTGTGCCAAATGGATTACCGCCTCGAAAGTTTGCAAACGGATCTGGATTATCGTATTGTTGTTTCTTTTGTGGGTCACTTAGAGTGTCGTATGCTTCTTGGATCTTTTTGAATTGTTCAGCATCACCACCTTTATCAGGATGATGTTTACTAGCAAGTTTGCGGTATGCTTTTTTTATTTCCTTTGGGGTTGTGGTGTGATTAACCCCAAGTGTTTCATAGTAATCCATAAATGTATTATACAGGGTTAAATGCTAAATGTCAAGTGTTAATCGTCTTTTGTAAGTTTTTTTGGCGTAAACTCTTCATTAGATAAATTAAACATATTACTCTTGCCTTCTTGCTCTTCAGGCTCGTAATATTCTTTGTATGCTTCTATAATTGCTCTAAGTTTTATAATTTGATTACGCATTCTTACATTGTTTTTAGTTACAAGTTCCCAATCCTGATCACTGTAACCAAATATTACAGGATCAATATTTGCTTCTTTCATTTTAGCAAATACTTCTTCTTGGTTTTCACTTGTAACAATAATAAGATTTACTTGCTCTAGTGTTTCAACTGGAGGAAGTTCTAAATTTAAAGGTATGCGTTTCACTTCTTTAGTAAAGACTTCTAATGGACTAGTTGTTGCACAACCACTAATAAGGAATATAGTTAGGATTGGCAATATTAGTGCATTCTGCATTAATCTGCGATTTCTTAGTTGCATTTAACTCCTCCTCTGTTAGTGGCGAACCTTGTGCTATTTCAAAACACCTTGCTCTTTGTTGTTCTCTTTTACGTTCTATTCTTTCTATGCTCTTTGGCTTGCTCAGAGCCAAGTTACCTATATCTCTACGTTCACCTGAAGCATTTACCTTGTTAAACTTTTCATTTGCTAAGTTTAAATCTGCTGTGAGTTTAGCATTGTTTTCGTTTAAAATTTTATTTATTTCTGTCTTAGACTCTATGTCTCTTAATTGTTGCTCGATAACTGCTTGTTGTTGCTCAACAGCATCATTTAGTTTTGCATTATTAAGTGTAAGGATTTCGTTTTCTGATTTGAGATGTTGCACATACCATAGGCCTCCAGCGGCTGTGGAAAGCAACATAAAAAATAGTATTAATTTAAGTTGACTGAACATGTTTTTCAACTACCTCATTCAAAGCAGACACAGTCATAATATCAAATGTTTCCTCTTCAGGTATTGATATCTCTAACTTCTCTTCTATTTGAACGATTAAATCGACAACATCAAACTCGTCACCGCCAAGGTCATCAATAATATTAGTTGAAAGTTCAAACACTTTGTCTGATCCAAAGTGTGATTTTAATACTGACAATACTGTTTCATTCATATCTGTGTCCTCTATACTGGTTTTGTTACTAGTATATCTTTACTATCGTTATCGAAAATTACTATGTATTCGTTAATTGGAAGTGCTCTAAGACCTCCTAGCATGTTATTTAACTTTGATAACATAACTGGTTCATAGTCATATCTGATTGCTGATTCTGAAATACCAATCTCTTCCATAACTTGTTTACCATTACCAAAGTTTATAATTTCAGCAGAGTAAATATCATTACTACCTCTTATGTGTAGTTTACTATCATTTATTCCTGCTTCTAATATGTTTGTATTCTTTAAAAATTCTAAGATTTTATTTGATTTGTTCATTGCTTCTGCCTGCTCTAGTTCTAGTTGTGATGCTTCTAGGTCTGAAGCAATTTTGTCTTTATACTCTGATGCGGAAAGATACGCCTCTGGATCTATTTGAACATGGTTTGATAATTCTTCATCTAGTAAGCCTATATCTTCTTCTATGTAAGGAAGTGTTACCTTCCATGGTAACTTACTTGATACATGCTCAACATCTTTGACTAATGCTTTAATGTTATCTAATAGTTTTTCGTTTCTATCCATTTCTATAAACACCATGTAGTGTCCATCTTCATTAGCATTAGGAGAAACCTCTATATCTCTGGTTTCTATTACTGATCTATTTAGAAACTTGTATAAATCTTGACCTGGAGCCGACTGGCTTACTCTAAATCCTATAACTGCTACGTCTTTCTCGTCTCCAGTCTTAGGATGAAACTCATCTAAACTAATTCTTTTAAGAACTGTATCTTTTAAATCGTTTCTCTTTAAACCCATTTTATATTCCTAATCCGCCCATTGGGGGAGCCATTGGTATTCCTGCATTGCCAGTTGCTATATCATTTGCTGTGCCTTGATCTTGTGCTTTTTCTGTATCAACATAGTTGTCTTCATCTACAGTAATAACGTCTGCATTAAATTCATCTACATACCTTCTTGGCATTCTAATACTTACTACCCAACATGGTTCTGAAGTTGTTTTTGCTTTATATCTTTGACTGCCATCTGGTCTTACATCTATATCCACATCGTCAAATGTCATTACTTTTCTAGGGGATAACAAAGTATCTTTATCAAATTTTACTTGGCATTCTAGGGCAAGTAACCTTTTTGCTCCTTCTGGATCTGGCATTTCTTTGCCTTTGTATAATAGTTTAACGTCAACAAAGTGTCTACCTAAGTTAGGACCTTCGAGTATTTCTCCCTTTTCCCAATTCTTATAAGCATATACATCTGCATCGTCTATTACTTTTTCAAATTCGCATAGCATATCTAAAAGACTATTAGTGTCACTAATCTTCTTTATACTATCGTTTAACATCTTTGTAGATATAGTCATATAAATCTCCGTTACAACTATTTATCAAAACCATTTACCATATTAAATCAACATTGACTTATAAACTGCGTTGTTTTTGGTCCTCTTACTTTTAGTAAATATTTTATGTAATATGATAATCAACCATACAAAAAGTTGGAACACAGATAAAACAATCGACCGTGATGGGGAACCCATACACGGTTTTTTTATGGCTCAAAGGAGGCAAACATGTCCAGAAAGCAAAGGAAACAGAATTGTAACAAGTATAAAAAACAAAAAAACAAAGGAGATAACTATTTGAGAGTAATAGAAGGTGGCGCACTAGCCAGAACACGACAAAAAGAAGTTAATATTATACCTCGTAACTTCAACCAAGACAACCTACTTGGTTACTTAGAGGATAACAACATCAACATAGTGTTTGCAGTTGGACCAGCAGGAACAGGCAAAACACTAATCTCAACATTAGCAGGAATCAAACAACTAAAAAAATCAAATATTGATAAGTTTGTGGTAACGAGACCAGCAGTATCTGTTGACGAGCAACATGGATTTTTACCAGGCACGTTAATGGAAAAGATGGCACCATGGACGAGACCTATATTCGATGTGTTTGAGGAATACTATTCGCCAGAACAAATAGAGTATATGATCAACGACAACAAAGTAGAAGTAGCACCATTGGCATACATGAGAGGACGAACGTTTAAGAATGCGTTTATAATTGCAGACGAAATGCAAAATGCTACTGATAGTCAAATGAAAATGTTACTGACTCGTATAGGAACGGGCAGTAAAATTGTAGTAACAGGCGACTTAAATCAGCATGACAGAGGATATGAAAGCAACGGATTAAAAATGTTTATAGACAGACTAGTAGCCAAAGGCTCTGAGTCAATTAAATGTATAGAGTTTGGAAGCACAGATATCGAAAGACATCCTGCTGTTGCTGAAGTATTAAGATTATACGGCGAAGCCTAATATATCTTTCTTAGCATAAAATCAAACGGCTTAACAGTTTTAATTTCAAAATCTTTGCCGTCAAGTTCCTTACCTTTGATGTGAGTAGGTTGCCTTTTACTAATTGCTTTTAGTCTAAAGACCTTTTTGCTTTTAGGGTTAGGAGTCTCAGTTCCTTCTGGATCTGCAGTTACTCCATTGTCAAACCAAACAGTAAGTTCGTATTCTTCATACCATGCTGTATAGAAAAAGTTTTTTATTTTAGTCCACATACTCTTATTTACCTTTTTAAAAACATGCTTTTATTCTTTATATATTTATTGAGCATTTTAGTTTGCCCTTTGTTCGCTATAGGTAAAAGATTATTATAATTTTTCCAAGGTAATCTATCTTTAAATAGTCCTGCTATACCTAATATCTCGTGTGCTGTAAACACAGATTCTAATCCGTCTGCCATTACCTTATCATATTTTTTTGCAAGTTCTTCTGCTTGTTTAACATCTATCCAATCGTTCTTCCAAGTTTTAGATGTATATCCAAGTTCCGGCCATTCTCTATCTTGTCCTGTAAGTTCGTAACCAAATTTCTCTGGGTCTTTATCTATATTACTTTCTACATCTGGATTATCTAAGTTTTGATAAATTCTTAGAGCATTACAGCCTGCACTGGTTACAAGTTGTTCTTCTATAAGTTTATGTCCGTGTTCCCAAATGCTTTCTTCTGTGTCGCCAGTAAGACCTATAATAAAGTTTGCGTATGTAAATGCATCTGGCATTTCTTTTTTAAATAATCTCAATGTGTCTAATAACTTATCTGGCTTGCCTCCTTTACGAATCATCTTTGTAACATTAGGATTAAAACTTTCTATGCCAAAAAATAATGTATCTATGTTTGCTTTTTGCATTAGATCAATTTGATGTGTTTTAGCACCTACCACATCTAATCTAGCAAATGCCATGAATGAAGGATTAAAGTCTAATTGCTCTACTACTCTGCCTATAAGTTCTAATTTAACATCTACTTCGTTAATTGTATCATCAGCAAAGAAGAAATGGTCAACCCCAAACATATCATGTGCTGTTTTTAAACTGTTATATAATACTTCCTCATCTATTAAATGAGGCTTTTTGTTGTTTCTAAAGTCATAGCCACAAAAACTACAATCAAACTTACAACCTAATGCTGTTTCTACTACTAAAACTTCTCTGTCTGATATAAAATCTTCTGGAACAACAATAGGACTTACTGGCTCTTCTAGTATTTCACCCCATGGATTTTTTAATGTTAAAGGTTCTGTAGACATAATGTATTGATCAAGTGGCTCTTTGTTTAACCATCTCCTAAACAAGTTTGTGCTTCTACCAATGAATGCAATATCTACCCAATCTTTTTCACCAACTGGAACTCTGTATCCACCTAGCATAACTTTAAGTTGAGGTAATTCTTTCTTTATATCATCTACAAGTATTTTAAAGTCATCTGTGCTACTGCCGTCTATACTTCCACTTAAGGCTAACCAAGGCTCAGAGTCATCATTAAAATATGATAGTATGGATTCTTTAAGTAATTCATAAGGCCAACTACGCCAATAGTCTATGCCGGTTGCTTCTGCACCAAAGTTTCTTGCTTCGCTTACTATATGCAGACTGCCAGAACTTCTACTATTATTAAACAGTAAGCCTGATCGTGTAGGTTTCTTGCCTAAGTCTGTTAGCAAAACAAATTTCATATTACTATTTAACTAATCTATGCTGAATTTAATTGTAATTCGATAAGTGTTGCACTAAGGTTAATCTCAGGGTCAGCACATAAACTGCTCTTTGCCATGCCGTTTCTAATAATAACAACTGCCTGGTCTTGTTGTAAGTCTGTAGTTCCCCAAAGTTCTAAGTTACGATACATAAATTTATATACATCATCATACTCCTCAGGTCTTGCTTGACTACAAATCATTGTTCTAGCACCTTTATAGTCTCCGCCTTTAAACATTTCAATAGCACTTAGCATCCAATCACTTGAACTTGCACCATCGCCATCTTGTGGCTTTTGTAATACACCATCGACTACGTTCTGTTGCACTAAGTTAATGCTCTTACGCAAGTCTGGATATGTTGCTTGGACATAAGTATCTAATGTTTCACCGTCTAGTTGAACATCTTCTTCAATACAAATAGTTGCCAGTCTTGCTGTGAACTCTTGTATGTCTAGTTTTTCAATATGAAACCCTTGACATCTACTATGCAATGCAGGAATAATTCTTTGTGAATAATTACATGTCAGTAAAAACCTGCAACTAGTATGATACATTTCCATAACACCACGAAGTGCCGCTTGTCCATTAGGTGTAATGTAATCAGCCTCATCAAGTAATACATATTTCATATCACCAAAAGGCATTGTGCTACTAAAGTTTGTTATCTTATTACGAATAGTATCTACATTGTTTTCATTCGATGCATTAATCTCTAACACATCCATTGGATCAATATCTAATTCTTTCAGTAAAACTTTTGCTAATGTTGTTTTACCTGTTCCTGGAGCACCACTGAATAGCAAGTGTGGTAGTGCCCCATCTCCAAGCCAACCACTTACCTGTCGCTTTTGTTTATCATCTCTGAAAACATAAGTTTCAATGCTTGAAGGTCTATATTTTTCTGTCCAAAGTTCTTTCATATTTTATCCTAGTGTATTGTTTCATCTGTTGGTATATCAAATTCATCTTCGATAAATTCTATGCGATCAAATATTATGCCCAATGATGCTAAGTCTTTTTCAATACCTTTTATGTCACCTGATATTTTTGCTTCTGCTCTTATACCGCCTAGTGCTACTGCTAATACAATAGACAATATTTCCGTTCTAGATACATTATATTCTTCTTCTGCATCAAAAAGTTTATCATTCAGGTGAGCAATAAATTCTTCTATTTGTTTATTACTCATCATTGTTATTCTCCGTTTGGTCTGTTTTAGCATCTAGTTTTTCAAAAGTTTTGCTATACCAGGCATTACTACAATATGCATCACAGAAAACATTATTGTGGTCAGGAGTAAAATATTTTATTTCACTCGCAATTAATAACTTATTACATTCACTACAATACATAATTACATTATACGATACTTTATATTAAAAGTCAAGTATATAATCAAATAAATCTTTGCTTAATTTATAATGTGTGTTACGATCAAACATAAGTTGCTTGTTTTCTTTAACATGTTCGGCTGTTTCTTTAGATATCACAGTCTCAAAGTTTAAGCAGTCCTCTATCATTTGCTTACTGCGTTCTTCTGCATCTAAGATATTGTTGTAGTCACTGCCTGGAAACCAAAAACCAAACTCCTTTAGTTTGTTAATGACTCCTGTCCTGCCATTATAAAAAACAGGCATGCCATACATCAAAGGCTTTAATATCTTTTCTGAGCCATCACTGATTAAGTTGTTATCATTGTATGTATCTGATATTATAACTGCTAGTGTTCGTTCTAATACTGCCATTGGAAAGGCTTCGTGTGGCCCACCTTGATTAAACTCTGAGGCTGGATGACTCCATTTGTATTCAAACTCTGTATGATCTATGCCTTTATGTTCTGTGCCAAACAGTTTAAAATACTCATGGTGCGGATTGTATTCCTCTAGATAACCTTCAGTGCTAGGAATCATCAGTGTCCACTCGCACTTGTCTAGCAAACCTTCTTTGTGTGCTTTAACAATTAAGTCTAACCTACACACTCTTCCTAGCCTATTGGGGAAGAAGAACTGTTTGAATGTTTCTTTGCCAGGCCAAGTAAAAGGAGGAATGTTATGTAGATGTTTTTCGTTACGTCTATCAAGTATCTCATTTAATACTCCTGTAGCAAACATCCAAATAGGAAATATTTTTTTAAACTTGGGCTCTGGTATTTCCTCTCCATTATGTAAACTTAACATTGTGCAAATAAATCTTTCTGTTTCAAAGTTATTTTCTATATTGTTTCTAGTTCCAAAGTTTGCTGGGAAGTTACTTTCGTTACTGTAGTCTGCAAGTAATATTACGTTTGAGTGTTTGTCTTGTAAATCATACAGCACATCAAAGTTTAATTGTCTAATATAATCTATGTTCATAGGAACAACAAATACATTAGTTGCATCAGGATCTACATCATTGCTTTCAAAAGCATTAGTATAATGTAATTCATAAGTAAAAGGAAATTTAAACCCGTCGCCTGTTCTATCCCTTTCCATAAAGTTAAAGAACGAAACAGTCTTTGTTGATCTTAAAGGACTTGTAGTAGATTTTATTTCAAAAATAAACTTAACTTTCTTCACGTTGCTTTTCGTTAAGTTGGATAGCGGCTTTAAGCAACGTCAGTTCTTTCTTTTTGAGTTTAGAATAGTATAAGAATGCCTTAGTGTCTTTTGGGAAACAATGTCCACCATAACCAAACTTGCCATCCAGACCTGGAACACTCATATGGCTATCTCCAATGCGTGGATCTCTTGTTAGCATATCTGTAAATTGACTCCACTGAGGTGCCGCACCTGAATTTTCAAACAAACCATGTAGTTCATTAAAGAATGTAACTTTTAATGCTAACCAACTATTGATTGTATACTTGATTAGGCTTGCTGTAATCATATCTGTTTTAAATGTAGGAACAGTTTTAACTGAACTGTGCCTTATATATGCCTTCTCCACTGCTTCACAATCTCTCCACTTGCCTCCTAGTATTTGCATATTAGGATTGATAAAGTCTCGCAAACTGTTTGCTTCTGTGAGGAACTCTGGATTATAAACTAACTTTAACTTAAAATCTTTCTTCATTTTAGTTAAATGGTCTGGAGTAATAGTGCTTTTAATTACTACTATACCTTTGTATTTTAAGTCATATAAGTCGCTTAGTGCCTGTCTAACCTGACTTACGTCAACATCTAAGTGCGTATGCTGTTGTGGTGTAGGTAAGCATACAAAAAGGAGTGGCGGATCAAAGTCACGAACAAGGTCGTTTATTGTGTTGTCGTTGATTCTGGGATCCACCACAAACTGTTTGACATCTCTGTCGAAGCCATTAGCAACTGCTGAACCTACAAAGCCTTTGCCTATAATTCCTATTTTCATTTTTTTAATCTGTTAAATGCTTTATCGAATTTCTTTTCTTCAAGCCATTCATCTTCACCAGCATAAGTTGGTGCATTATCTAGTGCTTCTTTGGCTTGCCAGTAAACTTCGTAAATCTTTTGTTTACAACCCCAACCATTAAAGCCATCTATATATGGGTCGTGCATCACACCTTCCCATTGCCATAGTTGTTCTGCTATTGCTTTATTACCTGTTTTTTCTATGTAGGGCATATTACTTGCTACCGGTTTCAATTCCTATTGCACTGATTATAAAAAAGCCTGATAATACTAACCACCATGGATTTAGTCCTGCAAATATAACTCCTGCTAGTATTACATTACCTGTTAATCCTGATGTTGATAGTCCTATTCTGTTCTCTGGTATTTTCATTAGTCTCTTGTTTTTTTAAATGCTGACACGGTTGAGTCAGTAAGGTTAATTGACATATCAGGCTTATCATCACTAACAAGCATACATGCTTTGGGTTCTACTTTCCAAACTTTTTGATCTGGGTCTAACCTATCATCTGTGGCTTTAAATCCTTCAGTCCAACGGCCATGTTGCACATAAACATACTGACCTGGCTTTAGCCAATTGATCTTAGGCCCAACTTCAAAGACTTTGAACCATCTTGGAACAACTCCTTCTGCTTTGCCTATAGTGGATTTTACAATTATACCGGATTCTGTTTGTTGGTCACCGAAGTCTCCTTCGATACAAAGTATATTATCGCTAAGTGCTCTTAGTCTCATTTGGTGCATCTTCCTCTGTGTAATAAGGAACCATTTCTATGTCACCGTTAGGAAGTTCTACTTCTTTGAAGCCTAGTGGCTCCCGTTCGTCAAAACTCTCACCTAGTGGTGCCTCTGGTTCTGGTTCTGGCACTGGATCAGGTGTTAAATTTTTCTTAGCCTGTTCCTGTGCCTCTTGTGTTCTAATGTTTTCTTTTTGTGTATCTGCAGTTTTAGGTTGTGCGACTTTGCTTACCTCACCTGATACTACTGGAGCATCACCTTTGAGGCTTGTTTTTTCTTGTGTTACTGTTTTAGTAGTTTCGTAGTATTCTCTAACTCTTTCTTCATTGCTTTTAACTACGCCACTACCTTTTACAACATCACCTTTTGCATTCACAGGCATATTACCGATAGCACGTTCATTTTCACCTGCTCGGACCATTGCGTCAAAATCTATTATTGCGCCTCTACTTGTTTTCTTTTGCACCATTATTTTAAAAACTCTCTAATGTTTAACTTATATTTATAACTATTAACCTTATGCACACCGATTAAATAGAGCACATAACTTGCAACACTACTACCTCGGCCAACGCCTCTAACAAGATTATTCTTTTTAAAGGTATCAATTATATATATCATTAATTGTAACATAGGATATAAGTTCCTGGCTTTGTAAAGTGCTAGTTCCTCTTCTACTCTATTAAGGTAAGCCAGTTTATCAGTCTGGTCCTTTACGTTAGGAACTAACCTTCTAACATATTCCTCTACGTCTAAGTCTTTGTAGTGTTGCGGTATGTTAAAGTCTAGACTCCAATCTGCTGTATCAGTAATCGAGGGCAGGTCTAATTCTTTTGCAAACTCGTTGTATTGCTCTGCATCTATAAAAGGAACATCTTCAATGTTCTCACCTCTATACAGTAATTCAATACCTTGCTGTTCTGTCGCTAGACTTTTATCCATACTATATATTATATGTCAAAGTTACTATTTGTCAAGTCCCATGGATACATTTCTGTTCTATCTGGACTATATTCATAAAAACTTGCTCTACTTGATTTTATTTTATCTACTAAACTAACAGGCATATTCCAATGATCATATGTCATACCTTTACCATCGTGATCAAAAGAATCTCCTACATAGTCTGTTGCTAATACTACAGGTATGCCTTTGCTTACTGCATAACTATCTACAATGTTTACCCATTCTTGTCTAGTTTTGAGTGTGCAATGTGTAGACTCATGATGATTAATGAATCCTCTTGCTCCTCGTTTGGTTGATATAAACAGGAACATCCATTCACTGCAAACATTAAAAAGGTAATCTAATGTTGCTGATGTGTCTGTTGCAGGTATATGTTCTAAAACATCTACACAAACTACGCCTGGGACACTTTCAACAGTTGGAAATGTATTGTAAGGTTCATGGCAAGGATCATATAATATTGGCTCTTTGCTGTTAGTTTCAGCAATAATACTATGCATTTGCTCTCCTTCCTGATAGGAGAATGCAGGACCACAACCATAATCCATCCATTGTGTAGGCGAGTAATGTCTAATCATGCAATGCCATATTACAGCCTTATGCCATTCTAATAATGCTTTACCACTGAACGCATTCTCTTCTGCTAATAATTTATTGCGTTCTATATATTCTGCGTGATTTAAACTAAAGTTGGTTTCCATTTTGCTTCTCTGCGTTTTATGATATCTTGAATATCTATTACTTCTCCTGACTTAGGTTCGCCTAACATATCTTCTATATTCTTATCTATCTCATCAAATACCATTGTAGTTAATCTGTCTACACCTTGTTCTGCTCTACTTTCTATTACAGTTTGTTGCTCTTCTTTATCCTTGCCTGAGTTATCAAATGTAGTAGAGTCATATCTTTCCCACCATGGTCTATCCCAAAAAGGAAAAGCACCTATCCAAGTATTGTCTACAGGTAAATCGTAGTCACCTGGTTCATCATTTAAGTAAGTGTATCCTAGTTGTGCTGATTTATCTTTAAGTGATATAAAATCTACAAATGTATTATCATCTACTACAGAGTTAAATTTAGAATGTAGAGTTTCTATCAACATAGTTTCTGATATGATAGGTAGAACAAAAAAGTTATTGTCGTATTCTGCAAAGTATTTTTCCATTAAAGGTATTTGCTCCGGAGCATAAACAATGCTCTCATTTATAATGTCAGTAAGCAAATATACAATCTTTTGAAAGCCTTTGTTTTGACTTATTGCTCCTTGGGTAGCACCTTCTACACCTTCTGTATGTATTGAAAACTCAATTTCGTAATCCTTTTGCTCTAACATTCTTGCTTCTGGATTTACAAACAGCAATTTTATAGATACCATCTTATGTAATCTTAGACTTTTCATGATTTTTTTATTTTACCTCTTAATGTTTTTGTGTATGATTCTACTGTTAGATTAAGAAGTGCTTCAGGACTATAATCTACTTGCTCGTAGGAACCGTCTATATTACCTATCTCCATCATACTAGGAGATGTATCACTTTTTAAATTTACTATTGCTATCTTATCACGGTATGCCATTTCAGCCATGTCTAACATACCTTTTATTTGATTATACATAACAGTTCCAGGCTTTACTTTAAATAATCTTTTATGAATCTTTTGTATTTCATCTAAGAGTGCATCTTCATTTAAACTTTGATACTTTTCCCAATTATCCATTGTTGCCCCATTTAATTCTAAACATTGCCATATAGTCTGCCTGAGCAAACCTTACTTCGCCAGGCTTAACTTGAAAGTCCCAAAACTCTCTAAGTCCTATAGTTTTGCAAATGTTTTTTATTTCGTTTTCTGTTCTGCTTGATTGTGCTTTATTTGTAACACCTTTGATTTTAATTCTGTTTACTCTCCACTCCATCCACTTGTCAAAAAAGTATGCATTTCTTTCTGTAACATTAGGGTGTAAATGTCCAAATGCGTCTAGCATCTCATCATCTGGAAATACATCCATATATGTTTTACTGCGTAGAGTTGTTGAGGCTGTCATAATATTCAAGTGTGTATTGATTAATTTTTAAATACTGTCTACGTTGTCTAAAAATAATATCAGTTGGAAAGAATTCTTGTTTAGGAACAACATTTTCTAAACTGTGGCTTTCTTCATTTCCCCATGCTTTAATATTGTAACCTTTAATCTTGTGTTCAAGTTTGCCAAAAGCAGATAAGTCTTGATCGTGTTTAACATCAAGTAGGTTTACTTTCTTAATAGAATATAATGCTGTAGATCTAAATACATCTGGCGTATCAATAATAAAAGATCTAATGCCAGTGTTATCACTATTGTCTATCATTATTGTAAACTTGCTTATAGTTGATGTTAATCTTGTATACTTACCTTGCTTATCCTCACTAGTAAATCCTAGTTGCTTAAATAATTCTTCTATCTTTCCGTCTTTATTATTAATAATAAGACCTGTGGTTGTATCTAATCCTGCTGTATTGTTAGCAGGCCTGTCGTTAACAACTGTATATTCATCTTCTACTTTTTGATTCATAATGCTTTCGCTTACTAGATAGATGTTAAAGTTGTGTAAATCGTTTGTGTGTTTATAAAATCCTGTAGTAGGATCAAATTCTGTATTAGGCAATGTGATGTCTGTGAGTGATGGTATCATGAAACCTACTCCAGTTGCTTTGAACTTTGTAGGTATGTTAATGTTATCCTTTAATAATATAATACTTTTGTTTTGATTCCAAATAGATGCTCCACTATTTTTGTGTCTACTTCTAAGTGTCCAGCCTAACAATTCTAGTCTCTGATATAGTTTAGCAGGTGAACCTAGATTAGAATTGAAACTGTATTCTAAAAAACTAAAATTTGCTTTCATTATTCCTCTGTGTCTGTATCACATTTTTGACAGCATTCAGGTGTCCCACAGTTCTCATGTAAAACTCCATCTTCGTCATAATTATTTTCATCTAATTTCTTTTTTGTTGGGGTATAAACCTCAGGTTTAAATTGTTTTAACTCATCCATAAATGCCTCCTATATGTATTACTTATCTGATTTAAGTCGCAGATTAACAACATAGCGAAGACCTTTTAAGACGGGTTTTACTTCATGTAATTCGTTATACTCATATAGCACACCATCTTTTTGCTCTAGTTCTATAAGTTCTTTATTAACAAATGCGGCACCACCTTTAAAGTCAGTAGTTGCATTTAGTTGTATAATTAAACTCTTGTTACTATCTTGTTGCCCTTGCTTGTAAGAGTCAGTGTGAGGCTGTATAAAGCATCCTCTGTTATATTTTAATACTCTAGCATAAACTAAACTGTGGTCTTTTATTTGCTCTTTAACTTCTTGCCAAACAAAATCAAATTCGTCGTTGGTAAACTTAGATAACATAAAGTGTCCAACGGCACTAGGGGCGTGCCTATCAACTACTTGATCATCTAATGTTACTCTGTTTACAGAATTGTGGTAAAGTTTAAATACAGATTGAACAGTCTCATCAGAGATTAACTTATTAAATCTCTGCACAATTATCTCTTCTCGATAATCTCGTCTACAAGTCCAAAGTCTAAGGCTTCTTGAGCATTCATAAAGTTATCTCTATCCATAGCCGCCTCAAACTCTTCATAAGTTTTACCTTTGGTATTGTGTTTGACGTATGCTTCTGTGAGTTCTTTTTTAATACGGATAATCTCGTTAGCACGGATCTGAATATCACTTGCTTGTCCACTAGCACCACCTAATGGTTGATGGATCATATGCCTAGCACCAGGTAACATGAAACGTTTACCAGGAGCACCACTGTTAGCAAGAAATGAACCCATGCTGGCCGCTTGTCCCATTACAATAGTTGATACATCTGGTTTGATATATTGCATAGTATCATACATTGCCATACCACTTGTTACAGTTCCACCTGGACTATTAATATAAAAATTAATATCGGCATCCGGATCGTCTGCTTCTAAGAAAAGTAACTGAGCACAAATACTATTTGATACTTGATCATTTACTTCTCCGTTGAGAAATACTATTCTTTCTTTTAACAGTCTACTATAGATGTCGTAACTACGTTCACCTTGTGCTGTCTTCTCTATTACATATGGTATAAAATTCATTATTCGCCTCGTGTTATTTTTTTACATTTATTAAGTATGGCTTGCATTCCTTGTTTTCTTTGTTGACTAAAGTATCTGCCTAGTGGTGCAAAATCTTCCCATTGTAATGCTTCTATCTCAGGAGTGCTCAATCCCTTCATACAGTCACACATGATATTACCTATACCGTTTACAATGTAAGCATCACTTACTAGTTCAAACTTCCAACCTAATGCTTCTTCTATACCATCGACCCAGACTTCACTCTGACAACCATAAACAAAGTTATCTTGTATTCTTTCTATAGTTTCGTTGGTATCTGAACCGAAGTCTAAGACGTATTCATAGATAGCATTAGGATCGCCTAATGCTTCAAATGTATCTACGAATTGTTGTAAGGAATTGACCATAGTTATATATTACTATGATATTTACTATTTGTCAAGTATTATTCGATGCCGTTGCGGTTTAATTCCTTTGGACTCACTAAATCAAACTCAGCACCAGACGTTAATTGTGCTAGTGTTGAAACATCTGCATTAACTGCCTTGTAGAATTCTGCTGGACTTGTGTCATCTTTTTGGAAATAAGTTACATACTTTGCGCCATCATTAATACCATCGCTTGGATCATTAATTAAATGTATAGGTGTATACCCGTCAAATGAAGTTGGGCTAGAACCTTGAGCACCATTTGGATTTTCAGCACCTAAGTGTGTTCCTCTAACTAGATCTGACTTAGAAACACCTGCCAATGTAGCCGCCACATTTGCTTGTTCGTCTGTATTTGAAGGATAAACTCTGTTATCTGCCATTATACTCTCCTAATAAATTATACAACTATTTATCTTTTTGTTAAATAGTAGTATGCAAATATCATTAGTCCAGCCAAACTTTAGACAGGGTGGCAAAATATTTTCAGGATACTGGTTACCACATAGCATTGCATGTGTGTATACATTCGTTGAAGATAAAAATCCTGGATACTTTGATGTCAATAGAGTAGTATTTAGGCGTGAGGCTGTTCACAATGCGTCTAAGAGTATGCGTAATGACGACATGGTATTGTTTAGTTGCTACATGTGGAATTGGGAATACAACCTAGAACTATCCAAACGTATCAAAGAGATCAATCCAGATGCTATTATTGTATTTGGCGGACCACAAGTAAGCGAGTTTAGATTAGAAGAACAGCAAAAAGAATTTAATTGGGTAGACAGTTGGATTGTCAGTGAAGGAGAATTAAGTTTTGAGAAACTTATTAATGATCTAAAAGAAACAGGAACAATACAAAAAACATACGAAGCAACAAGGCTTATGGATTTAGATATACCTAGTCCGTATATAAATGGATTCTTTGATAATATAATAAAAGAGAACCCAGATATAAAATGGAGCACCACACTAGAAACAAATAGAGGATGTCCTTTTAAATGTAGTTTTTGTGATTGGGGTAGTTTAACTTACAGTAAGATTAAAAAGTTTCCTGTGCCAAAGGTATATCAAGAAATAGAATGGCTAGGCAAGAACAAAATAGAATATATCTTTGTAGCAGATGCTAACTTTGGTGTGTTTCCGGAACGAGATTCAGAGATAGTAGATGTAATGTTAGAGGTTCAAGACAAGTATGGCTATCCAAAAGTATTTAATGCTAACTGGCATAAGAACTCTAAACAAAATGTAATACCAATTGTTAAAAAACTAACAAGCAATGGCATGAATAGAGGAATGACTCTAAGTGTTCAAAGCATGGATACAGATGTATTGAAGGCAATAGAAAGAAAGAATATGGACATGTCGCATTTAAAAGATATGTTTGATTTAATTGAAGCAGAAGGATTGGGAACATACACAGAACTAATACTACCTTTGCCTTTAGAAACACCTGACAGTTGGCGTAAGGGTTTAGCAGAAGTGTTAGACATAGGACAGCATAACAGTATAGAGATATGGTTCCATCAAATATTAGAGAATGCACAAAGTAATGCACCAGAGCATAAAGAAGAATATCAATTTGAAACTGTAGAACTAGCAGGATATGTTAGTGGAGACTTAGACGACGATGACGACGGCATACTAGAACGAACAGAAGTTGTAGTTGGCACAAAGACAATGCCTTACAAAGATTTTATAGACAGTTGGATGTATGCAACAATGATAATTAACTTTCATTGTGGAGGCTGGACACAATTACTTGCTAGGTATTCGCATCAATCTAATACAGAACAATACAGACAGTTTTATGATCGCTTGTTTGATTGCTTGGCTAGTGATCAAGGACCAGTGGGAGATATTTGGCGTAAGGTAGAAAGCATTATTCGAGACTACACACAAGGCAAACCTAGTCCTTATAGTGGACATACTCTGCTTTGGTATTTGAATAGGCTGTTGCATGAAAATTGGGAAGCAACACAAACATTTATAAAAGATACATTCAATGACTTACCAAGTGAACTGTTAGAAGCACAATGCGACTTTATGTATAGTCCTGAGAAGATAAATGACTACCAGTTTAAAAAATGCTACAATGCACATTGGTTTGAATATCTAAAAGGACGAGAAGGCCAAGTAAGGCAAGGTAGAACTTATGTATCCTTTGAACACGACCAATCTCATTCACTAGATGATCATCTAGAAAAACTATACTTCAGACGTAGATTCGGATACGGAAAATATAATATCACATAAGAAAAAGCACTCCGAAGAGTGCTTGGTCTATTGAGGTAATTTTATGGTCTTTATCTATATGATCGGTGCCATAGCAAGTATCATAGTATAAAATGTCACAGCAATAATAAAGAGCATAACTAAATCGTCGTTCTCTAATGCGTTTGATCTAAAATTTTTACGAATGTTCCTTGCAACCTTAACTAAAGTTGTCATGTGACTGTTCTCCAAGTTCTATATGTTATAGCAACTCGTTCACATCTCCTTACGGACAATGCTCATACACAAAAAAGTTCCTTAACTTTTTGGTTAGCCTTCATAATGAGAAGCACTAGCAAAGTGGATGTTGATGAAGAGACTTGCTGGATCTTCATTTGTATTTATCGACTATTAACAGATGTGTTAAGTTTTATGGTTATTTTAGTCAAAAAAAAAGCACAACCGAAGATGTGCTTTTTTAATTGTGTATATGTTAGAATGATTTAGAAACAGAAAGAACGAAACTGTCTTCGTCTTCCATTTCTGAGGCATCATCAGCCATAAAACTGACAAGGCCTACTGAACCTTCTAATCCCATTGGTAAATCAAATGACTTCTTAATGGAAAGGTTGTCACCAACTTCATCCCACATACCATAAGAAACGTCGAATCCCATTAAAGAGTATCCTAATTCCAAATAGTCTGTGTAGTCATCTTGACCTAAATAGTAATCAACTGATACGCCCATAACTTCTTTACTGATAAAGAACTCACTGCCGTCTAAGTCTGCATCACCATTATAACTGTAGTCGATATAACCTACTAACCAGTCTCCGTTAGACCAACCAGCATATAAATCAGTTTCTAAATCTGATCCGTCTGCAAAGTCAACTTGACCGACCCAGGCACCTGCCAAAAAGCCATTATCAAAGTCGTGTCTATAGCCTGCCCAAGCAGATACTCCGCCGTCAGTTTGTGATACACCTCTGAAAAGATAATCACTATCTGCACCTGCTGATATACCAGCGGTAGCCATTGTAGGCATTCCTGCCAGTAATAAAACTGCAAAAGCAGTTGTGAATGATTTAATCATTACATTTCTCCTTTGTTATTATTTTTGTATAAGGTTAGTGGGGCGGTTAAATAGGCCACCCCAACCCTTGATGCGTATTACTTGCCTTTAGGATCAAGTAAATGGATTAAGATTATTGCAACAATTAGACCTACTAATCCTGCTTCTCCTAATCCTGCCACCAATGCTGTGATGTTTTCAACTACATCTCCTACGAAGAAAGTGTTACCGAATACTAATCCTGCAACAACTCCTAATCCTAATAGTGAGACGAAAATTGATGTTAGTCCACCTACAAATGTGTGAACCTGTTTCATTACGTTATCCATAAAATTACCTCCTTATAGATATAAAAAATGGTAAGTTACACGTCCTGTGCAGTCTGTATAAATTACCATCAATATTATTTAAGATACTAACAACCAGATATAACAACTCTGATAATGGAATTACCCATCTTTAAGGTGTCTTAAAGGACTACAGATTCTTCGTAAGGAATAAAACTAGGCTGTTTTCGCATATTTTCTGCTAAAAGCCTCAAATTCTTACGTCTGACCTTTCTTCTGGATTCTAGGACCATTCTTCGTTTGTTACGAAGTTTCATCCTATTATTTTGTTTGCTTGATATCTTTTTCATATTAACACTTTTATTTACACTTCAATAGCATATATTCTCTCTAAAAGTGATTTAACATCTTTGGAAGTTAAGTGCCCAATCACATCATCTGTGATGCCTGATGTATAACATAGTTCGTCTTGATAGAGAACTGCTAGTTCCCAGAGGCCTGCTTCTCCTCCGTAACTGTAAGTAGTTTTGATAACACTTGCACCATAGCCATTTGGAAAAGAATATTCATATTGGATGCCTTCTGCCAATTTATTCTTCTTGACCAAGTAGATGTTAGTGTCCAGTTTCAATATGCACTCCAAAAAAGTATCCTAATAGAAAAAATAATGGACCTATAACTAATAGATCCATTACCAAGTGTAGCATAAAGGAAAGAGCAAATATCTCTTTCCAATGTGTTTTGCAGATGTTAAGCCAATCGCTAAATCTTTTCAACACTACAACTTTTCTCCTACTGCAAATCCTCTAAATGTTTTAAATCTTGGAAACCTAAGACTCCAAACGTCATCAGCATCTTGGCTTTGTGTTGCCGCATCCGCTCTAATCTCAACTAACTGTCCAATAACTGATTCCTTAACTGCCCATACGTCTTTACGCATGTCATCAGTTAAGCCACTACCAACATTAAGTTTAAAGAACTTGCCATCGTCTTCGCCTTCAACAACAAGAGCACCTAACATTCCTGCATTTTTACCTGTGCCCTCTTCAACGTCAACTACAGAAAGTGTTACTTCAATAAAAGGTTTTACTTTGAGCCAGGCGTGACTACGTTTACATTTATAGCCTTGGTCAATTGGCTTAATCATTAAGCCTTCATAACCTTCTGCCAATGCAGTTTTGTTTAGTTTATCAAATTCTGCTCTGCCTTCATCAGTATCAAAGTTTACAGAGTAAGCATCAACTATTCTGATGCTGTCTGGAAGTAAGTTGGCGTGGTCTAATTCAAGAAGTCTACCACGTCTTACTTCAGCAGTTTTGGTTGTGCCACCTGCTTTGAATTCTGCAAGTGTAAGCATATCAAACACAGCCAAGTAGGCGTCTTCAGTTTGAGCACCTTCTTTTCTGTGAACTTGCTTCATTAAACTTTGGAAGTCTTCGCTCATTACTTCGCCATCAAATACTAAGCCTTCAAACTCAGACTTGCTAAGTGCCTCTTCAATGTGTGGGAAGTTGGATAGTATTTTACCATTACGTGAATGTAAAGTAGCACTACCATTTTGCACAATAGCAATAACTCTTACACCATCATACTTGTATTCAACCATACACTCGCCTGTAATCTTCTTAGGATGTTTTGCACCATCGTGTGCTAACATACATTCAAACAAAGGAATAGTTCCTTTTACAACTTTGTTAATAAGTTTAGCACCAGTGCCACAACGTAGGTCTTTGATTAAAATACGTCTATACCAATCGTTCCATTGCTCGTTTGTTGACAGTTTCATTGCTTAAAGATTGCATCTCTGGCATCGTGTCCAGTTAGATGTCTAAGTTCCAATTGACTTGCTAACTCTTCAAACTCTTTCATTGGGTAGCCTTCACCATCAGCACCTTTCCTTACAGGAACTTGCTTCACACCAAATGTTACCATAGGGTCAAGTGCAAGTTGCACACCCATTATAAAATCATTCTCAGTAAAATCAGCAACTGTGCCAGTCTGCTCTGCAACATACTCTAGTGCTGGTTTAAGAATAGCCTGCTTGGCTAGTGAACTATTGTCCGCTTCTAATTGTTGTATGATATTCCAAGGATTCATTATACTGCCTCCTTGATTCTATTAATAGCAACATCCATGTCTTGAATGATGTCTGTGATATCTGTAAAGCCATAACTTTCAACAATAAAATATCTTGTGTTTGGAATGATATCATCTATATCCATTACCTCATAACCAACTTGAGGTTGCTCAGCAATAATATCACCTACTGATAATGAATGCATATCTCTGTAAGTTACTTGCTCACCATTTTTTCTAGTGATTGTTTTCATTACATAGTTAGAAACATGTTTATCAAACACTATGTCTTCACCTGTTTCTTCATCTAAGTAACATTGATTTAGTATTGAAAATACTTCGTTTTTGCTGGTAACAGTATAATCTATATTATCGCCTTTTGTAAGTCCACAGTATCTACCGTCTACTTCACATACTTTAGTGTAGTGTGAAAAGTATTCTTGTTTGAAATCTATTTTATCACTATCGCCTCTGGCGTGCATTGTTTCCATTTTTGCATGATATAATGGATATTTTTTAGCGGCTTCGTAATGACCGCCTTCGTTTGAATTAACGAAATCTGTAATCTCGTCTGATACTTGGATTTGATAAATGTTGTATTGCATAGTTTAACTCCCTTATTAATTTAACCTATACATATAGTATAGCAAATTTTTAAGATATGTCAACCGGTTTTGGGTGAAAATGTGCATTTAAATAGTCTTAAATGCTGGTTTTGAATGATTTAGTAGTCTTCTGGGTAATCTATTTCGTATTCAAGATCATCATATGCATTATTAAGATCTCTCAGTTTTTCTGAGAACACCTCTTCCATATCATAAACTTTAGACTCTAAATTGTTAGATGCTTCGCGAACTTGATTGGCATAGTAATCTAATTCTTTCTCTTCTATGCCAACTTGATCAGCAATACTAGACAACTTCACAAATATCTGTGTGGTTGTGTCTTCGTATTTAATAAGTTTAGTTGCCTCACGAGCAGAAGTTAAAGCAGATTCCATAGCATCACGTTGCTGTTCAAGTTGTTGCAACTTGACTTTCTTTGCCTGTAATGCTTCTTGGCTTTCTTTGATTTCTAAGAACTTCATGCTAGTATTTATCGACATACTGATCCTACATGGACCAGTATGTTTCTGTTCTAGGGTCTACACAACTACCAACGTCATTAAGACCAATAGTAGTTGTATAAGGGCCACTACCATCATGTAGATTAGTAAAAGTAATCTCTACATTAGGCTCAACATAATCATTATATGCTGTAACTTTGTAGTCAGACTTTTTAAATACCATTCTACCATATGGATTAGGCGTAAACTTCTTCTCATATCGAGTAGCCGCCGCTTTAGCCGCCGCTTCTGTTTCAAACTGAGATTTGACGTTAAAAGACTTGGCACCAAAGATTGCACCTGTTTGTTTGTTTTCTAAAATATACATAAAAACTCCTACCTTTTTATTTAATATACATATAGTATAGCACCTTTTAAGAACTTGTCAACCAGTCTTTATTGATATGTGACTTCTTTTTGTGACATCTATCGCATAAAGTTTGACAATTCTCCTCACGATTATCATCATGATTACCGTTAATATGATCTACTGTCAACATCTTATCTTGACAACGTTTCATATCATGCTCTGATTCGAATTCTTCTAGTTTGAAGTAAGGATCTGTGTATGGTGTCCAGCCGCAATCTTCACAATGATCTAGTTTGTGATATGTATATGTCCTATTAGCACTAGCATTACCACCATACTCTATACCTTGCAGTTGATGATCTCTACATTTGGTATCTGAATAAGGACCACGGTAAAGACTTATAAGTTCGTCGCAACCAGGAACATCACAGAGAATTTTATTCTCTATAATTCTTTGGACGTCCCTTTTGTTTTTGCGTTGGTCCTGTAATAACGTTCTTACCATAAGTAATCTTCACTAGGTTTAAATCCATTGTTAGCCATATTACCTGAGGCAGGCACTTTCCTGTTAAGGGTCTTTTTAATTTGTGCATTAAAGAACGGAATACCATGTGATGGTAACTTTTGCATACTAGGTTCTGGCTTATCAGCATCATCAAAGTCTCCATACTTTTCTTCATGCCAGGCTTCATATGCCAACTCAGCCTTTGCCCAGAATGGTCCACTTGGTGAAAAGTCTGCTCTAAAGAACGAGGTGTTCATATCTGCTAGGTCTAGCATATAATCTTCGTCTAATGCAATTCCTTCAATCCTACATAACATAATCCAAGTAAGCATCATATAGATCTCTTTGGGTGCTACACTTCTGTTCTGCCTAATGGCTGACCAGTATATACCAAAGTAATTGATATCTTCTGGTGTTGCTTTTTCTATCTCAGTCAATCTAGATATAGCACCAACTTCGTGTGCATTGCCAAACTTTTCATGTGTTACAAAAAGTTTCCATTTTTTAATTACTTCAAACTTATTGTATGCTTCAACCCATATAGGATTTGTGCTACCATCAACACATACACCCATAATCATTTGTTCCCAAATATCAATCGGATCAAGTGGAGTTTTATCCTCACCATTTAGTCCAATAAAGTTTTCTCTGATTTGAGATTTATTTGTTGTTTTGTAGATGTTAATAGGAATCAGTTTGTCTTCCCAAGTTTCTCCAAATACATATACACATATAATATATAATTTTATTACAGTATGTTGCCCATCCCATCCGCATTGAACTTTTTCTGCTTCTTCTGGGTGTGGTGTAGTTTGTATTGGCATAACTTTAGTAGCAATAAAATTATCTACTCTATCAATACATTTGTCTATTAAAAGATTTCTTTGCATTGTAGAATCAACTACAAGTTGTCCTGCTACATAAGGAATAGCCATAACAAGTTCATCTAAAACATCTTGAAAGCATGTAAACTGTGGATTTCTTCGTTTAAATTCTCTACATGCCATCTTGACTTCTATCATTTTGTTTTCATCAACAAATTCAGCGAATCGTTCTGGGATTGATATGTAGTTACTTTCATCGTAACTATATTTTGCATTAAAGTTGTCTGCGTATATACCGCGTGTTGTCATAGTAATTACTCCTTAAATTAACCTATACAAATATTATAAGGTCAAACAATCTTGAAGTCAACCATCCGAATTCACAACTCTTTTAATAACTCAGTAGTTAATGATAAATAAAACTGTAACACAATTGTAACATAATTGTTGCAATATAATTGCAGTTCACTTTAGTGATAAAGTAATTAGAACAGTTAGATACGATTGGTTACCACATTACAGGAGAATATTATGGCGAATCCATTAGGAATAGTAGCCAGATTAACTCGTCCATTACGCGACATGGCATCTGACTACTTCAACAAACTAGACGAAATAATGACGGCAGGACGTTTTGAAAACGTTGTCAATAAAGCATTCTAGTAAAAAATACTAATAAAAAGGGAGCAAATGCTCCCTTTATTGCCTTAAGGATAAAACGGATTGTCTGTTATATACAGTGGCAATTCACTATCACTTCTCTTTTGTTTTTCAACGTGAGGGAATTGATATAGGCTTGCTACAATTTTTTTATTCTTAAGTGTTCTTCTTACAGCACGTTTGAGTTGTGCTGTTTCCTGATACTTAGTCATTTAACATCTCCTTTAATGAGATGCGTTCCTTCGGTATTATCACCTACTTCCGTCCTGTTAAGGATGAACGAAGATGCGTTCCTTCGTCTTCTTGACTACTTCCGTTCACTGCTACATTTAGAGTGAATGAACGAGTGTAACTTGCGTTACATTAATATTTATCAAAAAAAAGCACTCTTCGGAGTGCTTTTTCGGTTTAACAGTTGACTACTTCTGTTGTGCTTTGAATTCCTTTTGGAAGTCTTTGATCATTGCATCCTTAGTTTTCCTAGCATCTAACTTAATGCCTACTTCTAAAGCCTTTTCATCAAGTGCTTTTTTAGTAAGTTTAGTTAGTTCTGCTTTGGAAGGAGCCTTTGCTTTTGGCTCTGCCTTCGCCTCAACAACAGGTGCCGCCTTTGGAGCAGGTGCTGGTGTTGGTGCTTTAACAGGTGCTGGAGCAACCGAGTCTTTGTTTCCAAATACTTTGTATGCTACAAATCCTGCAACAGCAACTAAGACAATAATTCCGATGATATTTTCCATGGTTTATCTCCTTAAAATTTTGTCATAGTTTCCTAATAAGTCATACCTATCAGGCTGTGTTGGGTGATTTAAATTCGAAGGATTAAATCGTTTGTAAACTGTAGACCCAACTCTACTATCAACAATATCGAAAACATCCTTCATACGTTTTGAGTTTGACTGATAGTCTAAACCGTAACAACGACTTAGCAATCCTATATCAAACTCAAGGTAACTGCAACCAAACTGGTCTTCATCACCATTAGCAACACCCAACCCATCTGTTGGTTTCGCTAATATTATAGACTCTGGAACACCTTGTAGTTCTGCCATTGCTGGCACTTCCCAACTCTTAGTTAAACTTTGAATTGGTGCAACATCACCCACGTCTCCGTGTAGTGTCCAGAAGCCTGCCGCCAACTCACTGAAGTTATCAGTGCTGGCAACAAATCCTTTGTGTAAACTTGCTAAGTTATAAAGAGTAATCATACGCAACCTTGCTTTGATATTGCCTCTCCTAATCTTAACATCCTTTTCATCTTCATCATCGTTGAACCTATTGATGTTAGAATCCAAATGGCTTATGCCTTCGCACATCGATTTAAATTCTTTTGTTAGGTCTACTTGAAGATGTTCTATGCCTAATTTCTCACAGGCTTCAACGCCTCGCATAGTTTCGTCTGGGTGTTGTTCAATTGGGAGTGTAACACCTATCACTCTATAACCTGCATCTCTAAACAATGAGGCAGTTAAGGCACTATCAATGCCGCCACTCATACCCAAGACAACTGTCTCTATATTATAAGTGTCTTTATATTTTACTAGATCAGAAACTAGACCGTCTCTGAGTTCAACTATGTTATCTGCATATACCTCTTTTTCTATTAAGGCCGTAAGCAATACATCTAAGTCATTGTCTAATACAATAGGGTCTCCGCCCCTTGCATTTAATCTTAAAATACTGTCTTTAATGTCCATGTTCCTGTGTGTAGTTAGCCTGCATTTATATTTATTATAAAAAAAAGGCCCCGTAGGGCCTTTTTTGGTTTAGCAATGCTTACGATGTAGCCAATGCTCTGTAACCAGCGGCAATAACAGCCTTTGAAGGAGTGCCTAAACGATAAACGTTTCTGCTTCTTCCTTTTGTATCAGTTACAGTATTTAGGTAGATTGGATAACCTGAAAAACGTAATGCTTGGATTACTGCTTGTGGGTTACCAATACCAAAGAATGCTCTCATTTGAGCACTTGATAATGTTCTTCCTTCTGAAAGAACTGCTAGGACTTTGTCCTGCTTAGTAGTTGTTGATGTAGTCATATGACCTCCTATTTTCAACATTAAACAAAATACTGCTTAGATCACCTAGTGGTAATCTTCACAGTTTTATAATAATAACATCAATTTATGTATTGTCAACCGGTTTTAGGATAAAAGTTTCTATCTCTCTGCAAACTGCTTGTTTTAATTGGACTTTTATTCCTAAACTATTCACATAGTCACATGCTATTTCCATTTGTTCTCTGGTTAATAGGTCTGGTTTGAAGAACATGCAATGGTAGTCAGGCCATGTATCAATTATATCGAAATGTTTCTGCATTGTGACTCTTAAACAGTCCTTTACATTGGAATTAATATTGGTATTAATATACTCTTCGCCACATAAAATAGAATAATAAGCATATTCAAACGGTGTAAATGCACCAAACAAATCGAATTGTAGTGAATTAATATCAATATTTTCGAATACTTTTACGTCAATATAGAAAGGCCACATACTTAAATAGTGCGTTGGCTCAGGTTTATTTAGAATATTAGAATATATTTGCACACTCTTTTTAATATCATCTCTATCAATTGGCACTAATCTATTACCACCTAGTCCTTTAAACATATTTGTATCTGTGGATTTAGTAAAGAATAGTTTGCTATCTAATATCAAGTAATCCTCTTTGAAGTAATCAACCATAGCAAGTTTAATAAGTTGTTGGCTATCCCAACCGTATTCAGGATACTTATAATTAGGTAAGTCTGCTCTGGTAAGAATGGTGCAATTGAACTGGTTGAAATGGTGTCTTAGACGCTCACAGACGTCGTGTGCTTCGTTTATAAAGATATAGTAGTTAATTGGGTTAGTTACGAACTTTTGTATACTTTCTGCTTGAATAAGACTACGTTCTAGGTCTTCCTCATAGGTTATCGTAAAAAGATTCATTTTTAATACTGGATTTGTAGTGTTTGTTTGCTCTCTGTGATATTGCTTTAGACATATTAGGTGTCATCTGTGTTGAAACTGCATCAAATAAATTCTCTAATTCTGTTTGAGTAAATTCTAATCTATTCTGAACGTTACTCATTATAACAGCCTGTAATTCATCATATATATTATCAGGTAAATCACTGTTTGAAATATTATTTACATATTCATCTGCTTTATCAAAAAACTTTTCTGAATTTTGCATAAAAACCACATAAAACTCTGCAAATTGATCTGCTTGTTTAACCAAGCCTTTATAAACTTGATTAGCAGGAACAGTTTTCCAGTTTAACTTCTTAATCTCATAGAATTTTTCATTAAGCCAAGACATGCCTTCTAGTCTGTCGTTGCCTAATTGAATTAATTCTTTTGCGGTTCTTCTGGCGTTTAGATCAATAACTTGGCCAACTTCGAGTAATTTCATTATCTCGGTGCTCTCGACATTCTATCGACAATAACAACATTGTCCATATCAAGTCCAGGGACACCAAATTTTGCTATTGCTCTTGTAATTATTGGAGTAACCATTCGACGGCCTATATTATCTAATACACCTTGTCCTAGTTTACTGTTAATTTTTACACCTGCTTGTCTTCCATAATCTTGATAATTAGGAATAATTACAATTTTATTTAATTGTGATGAATAATAAACTCTATTAATATGTTTGGCTACTGAACGATCTGCATTAAGAACATCTCTAAGTATTAAAGCATTCTTCTTAAGTTTCTCAGGATCACCCGAACCTCTATTCATCTCAGGACTTAAACCAAATGGGTCTTTACTTCCACTAGGTTTGCCATCATAAGATGAACTCTGTGGGTCTTGCCTAGTTCCTATCATAGGTCCTAAGTTTGTAGGCTTAGTTGTTCCTACACTTGCGGCATCAGTCTTTGGAAAAGTTAAAGTATCTCCACCATAAACTCTTTTAGCACCTTGGCCATCTATTTGACGCATATTATCAATTGTATTGTTTATTATGTCTGCGGCTTGCTGAGGATCTGAATCAATCATTTGTGCTAATTGATTTGCTTCGCTTGGATTGAATCCCATTTTCATTAAATCTTTGTTGTCGTATGCACTAACATTACCTGCTGTAAACAATGCGCCTACTAGGCCTGCTGTAGCCAACATCTTTTTTAAATTCACTTCGTTAACCTGTCCGTTCTCTATAATCATTAAGACTTCTGGTCTTCTAGACTCGTTAATTACAATGTTATCAAAATCTGTTAGTTGCATACAACTATTTATCAAATTTATAATTCAAAGAAGTTCTTCCTGTCCTCCTTTGTTTTCCTATTTTTGATTTTAAATGTTGGAAACTCTTTTAATAAGTCAGAGCCTTTAACGAATCTAACATTTACTGTGGGGAAGTCTATTACATCACAGCAAATATAGGTAATCTTTTTACAATGTTCTGTAGCAACGTCTTCTACAATGTATCTGCCTTTGCCTATCATATTTGAGGGTGCAAATGCTAATCCACCATCTGTATAACACTTTTGGTCATATAGATTTCCATCTGTGTCTATGTGATCGTGACCTTTGCCATCCACAAATGTTAATTCAGGAAACCATATTTCTAATTGGCGTTCTAAAAAGTGTGAAACTAACCTACCATCAGTTAATATTTCATTTAATACTTCTGTGGGTAAGTCTCCAAAAGAAATATTATTAATTTCAAATGTAAATGTTTTGTTTAATTCTATATTATTCATTAAATGAACTCCTTATTCTTTGGTGAAGTAACTAATGCTAAAATTCCCCAAATAAATGCACCAAATACAATAATTATTGTGCTGTAACTAGCAACTAATAAAAATATGGCTACTGCTGTCCACTTATAAAAAGTGCTCAGTATTGCAATTATCCATTTAATTATTTCCATTTATACTCCTTTTTTCCTAACTATGTATATAGTATAGCATCTTTCCAGGGTTTGTCAATCGAAATGGAACTTACGATAAATACTAGTATGAACGACTATAGCGAATATTTTCAGTATTTAGACAGCATTGATCCTGGTGATATGCCCTTCATTAAAGTGCAAAGTGCAGACATGCTGAAGAAAAGATTCCAAACACTCGGTGATCAAGAAGCAAGACAGATAGCAAGTAAATGGATTTTAACACTTAAAAAACCAGGTATCAGTGAAGCACCTATAAATATTCCTGACTATAAAACAGATGATATGGGTTATGTGCAAAGTGTGTATAAAGGAGATCAAACAGGAAACAAGTATTCAGGTCAAGGTCCCTCAATAAAATTAGGAAAAATACCTGGACTTAACCTAGAGCATGAACTGTTCCAAGATGAGAATGGTAATATTCAAATATATCACAGCATAGATCCTTATGAAGATCCACAAACATTCACAGATAAATTAAAGAATATTGGCAATAAAGCCTTTATGGCAAACTCCAGAAAGCCACTGGGTTTCATGAGTGTTAGGCCTTACAGAGATGGATATATTGGAAATACAGTAGCAACTGATCCCAATCACAGAGATAAAGGCATAGCCAGTAAGTTATTAATTGCATTAATTGGTTATTTAGGCAAACCTTTTTACTTTGGTAGGCAGACATCACCAGCAGGTAAACAGTTTACCAAATCCATAATTGATAAAACCCGAGGTAAATTCCGTGCTGTAGGCTATGATCAACAGCAACGAAAAGATTTCGAATTAGACAACGTTGATGATTTATACACAGATCATCCTGGTTTCTCACAAGATCCCATGGACAGAGACAGTTATGATAAAGAGGAAGTTCAAAAAGCATTAAGCGATACACAATTAATTAAATTAATTCCAGAAAACTATGTAAAACCAGAGGACATAGTAGAGGATTACATAGCAGAAGCACAAATAGAGAACAGTCTAAGCAGTAATAAATTAGCAGGATTAATATGGGATCACACAGACGACAAAGAAATTGCCAAAGAATTCCTAGACGTTGTGTGGGATTTATACTTCTCAAACTTCAAAGTTCGTCATGGATTGCGTGATGCAGACCTGATATTACCTGGACAAAAAGGATTACCCAATCCTAGAACATACAGAGATGAAGACATAGACACACTTAACAGTTGGTTACAGAGCAAAGGCTTAAAATCAGCATTTAAAATACTGAAATTAGACATAGACACTTCAATACCACCTAAATATCAAAAGAATTCACTGCGTTTTCAAGTAGAAGTAAATGCAAAACGCCGTGCATTGGGTGAGGAATATAGTGCAGACAAGTATCCCACACTAAAAGACTTTGCTGTGATGATCAAAAAGCACCTAGGTCGTGAGAAAGCATTAGAGTTTTATTATCAAGATTGGGAACATCAAAACGATGCCAACAGCGAAATGCTTACAGCAATGGGCACAGATCCACTGGAATTAGACACAGAATGGGCAAACAATTGGCTTAAACAACACCGTGTGCCTTACAGAGTTAGACGTATGTTTACAGACAGTAATTGGGAAATATACTTTGACCTTATAGCAACAGACCAACCTTTATCAGGAAATACTCAAATACATTGATAAATTCCATAATTCAACTGATCACCAGCCTAATCTCAATAGTGTTATACACCGTTAAATACTCAATTATCTGCTTGGGAATATTGACTGTATTGATTATATTCTTCTAATCACTATTCTTCCATACTGATCCATAGCAACTGTTTCACAGTCTATTTCCCTTAATACAGCCATAACCAAGTCAATCATTCTCTGACTGTTACCGCATATAACAGTTAAAGGCACTGAATCCTGATTCATTAATACCCAATTCTCTACCAATAATTCCACTTCATGATGTCGAACGCCGTGTAAATCTAACTGCATAACGATTAATTATCACTGATATTAACAACAAGACCCCAGACCTGGGCACCACTAAGTAACTGCCGACGCGGTAAAAATTTTGTTAGTAGAACCCGACGCTCCGCTTGGGTGCCAAGTTCTATTAACAGTTAGTCTACTCTGATTGCACTATTTAGAATACGGTCCAAGTGCTGTTGACCTTTATTATTAAACAGTTTCTTTACTGTGTTATAGTGGACGTTTAATGTTGCCCATCATGTATAAACAGTAAGTGATTATGCCTGTGACAAATACAGTTTCTGCAACTGTTTCTCCAAGTGTGTAGTCTATAGCAAATAACGTGCTTAACATGATCGCTAAGGGTATTGCAATTGACTTGGCTCCCGTAAATATATCCTGTGCTATGTTTTTAATTGATTCCATGTGTGTTCTCCTGTGTAGTTTCAATAAGTTTATTATATAGTATAATGTGTATGCTGTCAAGTGATAATCTATATAGTAGTAAATGTTGCTTATAATATACAATGTAAACTATAAGCAACACTTTTCACATGATTCTTAACTATAACACACTATACACAATAGTTCTGGGCGGATACTTTTAAATGCCCTTAATTGCTGGTTATTTCCAAATGTGATATCCCTCAGTATAACACTATATAGTAGCATAGTTAGAACTGTGTTGGGAGGACGAGAAGGCCCCGCTGTAGCATACGCACACATATATACACACTATATGCGATAATAAAGAATATTCTGAATTATGGGAATTATTGAAAAATTGGTGAAAATAAGTTGGGACCGCCTTCCCCGGGAGTATATTTAAGGCGTCTGTCGTGT
>Ga0115570_10000060_pt1 | contig 79251 bp, 66 predicted proteins | sample COGITO_mtgs_1205_3_FD_87294 | JGI IMG/M metagenome (GOLD analysis project Ga0115570, IMG submission 87294) | Pelagic marine microbial communities from North Sea - COGITO_mtgs_120524 | ecosystem: Environmental > Aquatic > Marine > Epipelagic | place: Germany:Helgoland, sampling site Kabeltonne... | reverse complement strand
ATAGACATCATGATCGAATCTGGCCCTAACGCCAGGTCAGTTCAGCTTAATCTTGAACCTTTCACTTTGGTTGGGGCCACAACCAGATCGGGTTTACTCACAGCCCCGATGCGTTCTCGATTTGGCATTAGTAGTAGATTGCAATATTATGACACAGAATTACTTTCAACTATTGTTCAACGAAGTGCAGAAATTCTCAAGGTTCCAATGTCAATAGATGCAGCTATTGAAATTGCAGGTCGAAGTAGAGGGACGCCGCGAATTGCCAATGCCTTATTACGCCGAATTCGTGATTTTGCACAAATAAAAGGTGACGGCACCATAGATATTTCTATTGCTCAATATGGTCTAAAGGCACTTAATGTCGATGCATACGGGCTTGACGAAATGGACAATAAAATACTGTCAACGATCATTGATAAATTTAAAGGTGGACCAGTTGGTATATCTACTTTGGCTACAGCTGTTAGCGAAAGCTCCGAAACGATCGAGGAAGTTTATGAACCCTTTTTAATTCAACAAGGTTTTATTATGAGAACACCACGAGGTCGTGAGGTCACGGATTTAGCCTATCAACATTTGGGTAAAATAAGATCAAACTTACAGGGAGGCCTATTTTGAACCACAAGTCTAAACATACCTCATTGATAAAAGCCGAAGCCAAACGCCTCGGTTTTTTATCTTGTGGCATCAGCCGTGCAGGTTTTCTCGAAGATGAGGCACCTAGGTTAGAAAATTGGCTTAATAGGAATCATCATGGTGAAATGGGATATATGGCCAACCACTTTGATAAACGATTGGACCCCACAAAACTTGTTGATGGTGCGAAAAGTGTAATTTCTGTGTTACTTAATTATTATCCCGAGCAAATTCAGATCGACAACAAAGCACCGAAAATCTCTAAATACGCTTATGGTTCAGATTACCATTTTGTTATAAAGGATAAGCTAAAATTGCTGATGCAATTTATTTACGACGAAATTGGAGAGGTCGGTGGAAGGGCATTTGTTGATTCTGCCCCCGTACTTGACAAAGCATGGGCTGCCAAAAGTGGCTTGGGATGGATAGGTAAAAACAGTAATCTTTTGACGCAAAAGTTAGGCTCTTTTTACTTTATAGCAGAGCTTATTTTAGACATTGATTTGGAATATGATACACCTACAACTGATCACTGTGGCAACTGCACAGCTTGTTTAGATGCTTGTCCTACAGAGGCCATTGTTGCGCCTTTTGTTGTGGATGGAAGCAAATGCATATCCTATTTCACCATCGAATTAAAAGAAAATTTACCTGATACAATGAAAGGTAAGTTTGACGATTGGATGTTTGGCTGTGATGTTTGTCAAGATGTTTGTCCATGGAATAAATTTTCAAAGCCACATCAAGAGCCTTTATTTGACCCTCATGCTGACCTATTATCTATGACAAAGTCTGACTGGGAAGAGTTAACGGAGGAAGTTTTTAATAACCTATTTCATAATTCCGCAGTTCAAAGGACCAAGTTTGTTGGTTTACAGAGAAATATAAATTTTTTAAAAGAATAGCAGACATCATGTCTGAATATAAAGCATACGTTTAACTTTGTACAATATTTAGCAGAAACTTATGAGTGAGCAACGTAAAAGACACGAAGCACTAATTTATCATGCCAAACCTATTCCAGGTAAAATTAAGGTCGTTCCTACTAAAAAGTATACTTCTCAACGGGATTTGGCATTAGCCTATTCACCTGGTGTAGCAGAGCCTTGTTTAGAAATTGAAAAGGATAAAAATAACGCCTATAAATATACTACCAAAGGTAATTTAGTTGCGGTAATAACTAATGGAACTGCGGTTCTTGGACTAGGAAACATTGGTCCCGAGGCATCAAAACCTGTCATGGAAGGTAAAGGTGTTCTTTTCAAAATTTTTGCTGATATTGATGTTTTTGATATTGAGATTGACACAGAAAATGTTGATGAATTTGTAGAAACCGTTAAAAGAATCGCACCTACTTTTGGAGGGATCAATCTGGAAGATATTAAAGCCCCGGAAGCTTTCGAAATTGAACGTCGTCTCAAAGAAGAACTTGATATTCCTGTGATGCATGACGATCAGCATGGAACGGCAATCATCTCATCAGCAGCTTTATTAAACGCTGTGGAACTGGCGGGTAAGAAATTGGAAGAAGTCAAAATCGTTATAAGCGGTGCTGGTGCTGCGGCGATTTCTTGTTCTCGACTTTATCGTGCTTTTGGCGCAGATCGGAAAAATATGGTCATGCTAGATTCAAAGGGTGTCATTCGTAGTGATCGTGACAATTTGAGTAAAGAAAAAGCAGAATTTTCTACAGATCGTGATTTGCACACATTGAACGATGCGATGCAAGATGCAGATGTTTTTATCGGATTGTCTATATCGAATATTGTCACTCCTGATATGCTCAAATCTATGGCGGTAAATCCAATAGTTTTTGCAATGGCAAATCCAGATCCTGAAATCCCGTACGATCTAGCTATAGCCACGCGTAAAGATATTATTATGGCTACTGGACGCACTGATCATCCTAATCAGGTTAATAATGTCCTCGGCTTTCCTTTTATTTTTAGAGGCGCATTAGATGTGCGGTCAACGACTATTAATGAAGCTATGAAAATGGCTGCTGTAAAGGCCTTGGCAGAATTGGCAAAAGAGCCAGTTCCTGAGCAAGTGAATATTGCTTATGAACAAACAAAATTGACCTATGGCCGCGATTATATTATTCCAAAACCTTTTGACCCTCGATTGATTTCTGTTGTTCCGCCAGCTGTTGCCAAAGCGGCGATGGAGACAGGTGTGGCAAGAGAACCAATTGAAGATTGGGAGAAATATGAAGAGGTGCTAATGCAGCGCCTTGGTAACGACAGTAAACTGGTGCGCTTGCTTCATAATAGGGCTAAATCAGACCCCAAAAGATTGGTCTTTACAGAGGCTGATCACCTGCCTGTGTTAAAGGCTGCGCAAATTGCTTTTGACGAAGGTATTGCAAAACCTATACTATTGGGCGACCGTGAGAAAATTGAAGCCCTCAAAGCAGAAATTGAATTTCATGAAGACGTTCCAATTATTGATCCAAAGTCGAATGAGGAGCGTGAACGTCGAAACCGCTATGCGCAAGTGCATTGGGATCAACGTAACCGGTCAGGTACGACCATGATTTCCTCAAAAAAACTGATGCGTGAGCGCAATTATTTTGCTGCTATGATGGTTAATGAAGGAGATGCTGACGCCCTAATTACTGGTTTTTCTAGAAGCTTTCCATCGGTAATCAAGCCAATGCTTGAATTGATTGGACTTGACGCTGGCGCTACAAGAGTGGCAACCACCAATTTGCTTATTACGGAGCGTGGGCCGCTATTTTTGAGTGACACTTCGATTAATATCGATCCAAATTCGAAAGACCTAGCAACGATAGCAAGAATGACGGCTACTACAGTAAAAATGTTTGGACTAGAACCCATAATGGCTATGATATCGTATTCAAACTTTGGATCATCCCACACAACTTCCCCTAGAAAGGTTAGGGATGCCGTGTCCTATTTACATCAGTATTATCCAAATCTAATTGTTGATGGGGAGGTTCAAACGGATTTTGCACTAAATAATGAGATGCTTCAAGATATTTTTCCTTTTTCTAAATTGGCTGGGAAAAAGGTCAATACGTTAATCTTTCCAAATTTGGATGCAGCGAATATCACCTATAAGCTGATCAAGGAGATTAATCATGCCGAGAATATTGGCCCAATTATGATGGGGCTTAAAAAACCTGTTCATATTTTGCAGCTTGACGCTAGTGTTGATGAAATTGTGAACATGAGCGCCATAGCAGTAATAGACGCCCAGAAAAAACAAAAAAGAAGACAGCGCCACTAAGCATGCCAATCGTTTTAATAGATTTAATCTTCTAAATTTCGTTACATTTGAACCTTTAGCAAATGAGAAGATGATTACATTTTTGAAAGGCCGATTGGTTGAGAAAAACCCAACGCATGTTATAATTGAATGCAATGGAATTGGATATATGGTCCATATTTCATTAAATACTTATTCGCAGTTATCTGATGATGAGTCGGTGCTGGTTTATACCCATTTGCAAATTAAGGAAGACTCTCACACCTTGTTTGGTTTTTCGTCTACCATGGAACGCAACGTTTTTCGACTTCTAATTTCCGTTAGTGGTATCGGGGCTAGCATTGCTCGAACCATGTTGTCGTCGATGAATCCTATGCAAATTGTTCAAGCAATAAGCCAAGAGGATATTGCCTCAATTCAGGCTATTAAGGGTATTGGAGCCAAAACAGCGCAGCGTACTATCATTGAACTAAAAGATAAAGTTTTAAGTCTAAAAGATACTGATGAATCTGGGGTTAGTTTTAACAATACTTTTAAAGATGAAGCGTTATCTGCTTTAGAGGTGCTTGGATTTTCGCGAAAGGCTGCCGGGGCGGCTTTGGATAGTGTCAGGAAAACTGATCAGTCTTTGAAAGTTGAGGATCTCATAAAGGAAGCCCTGAAAAGACTTTAAGCGCCAAGGAACAAATTGAATTGATGACACAGGCCCCATTAATTATTAGATTATTTGCCAATACTAGTCTCCTTGTATTGGGATTATTTTGTAACACCTTCTTATGGGCGCAAGCCAGCAGTACTGTGGCGCAAGATTCAATCAAACCTCCTAGCTTGTTTAGCAACCTGAGCTTTGATAACCCTCCAAGTATAGCATCCTTATATACTTATGATCCTTTAACGAATCGTTATATTTTTTCTGAAACAATTGGAGAAATAAGACTAAATGTACCTGTCATTCTTACACCTAAGGAATACGAGGCTCTAGTCTTAAAAGAAGCTACTAAAACCTATTATCAAGACAAACTGGATGCTTTGAAAGGTTTAAAATCTGGATCTGCTGACCGTCAGCGTAATTTGATTCCTGATCTCTATGTCAATTCAGGTTTTTTCGAAACCATATTTGGCGGTAATACCATTTCTGTTGCGCCTCAAGGATCTGTAGAAATGGATCTGGGTATTTTATATTCTAAGCAAGATAATCCGACATTTTCGCCGAGAAATAGAAGTAACCTCACTTTTGATTTTGACCAACGAATACAATTAAGTCTTCTTGGAAAGGTAGGTACAAGGTTACAAGTAAATGCCAATTATGATACTGAATCAACCTTTGATTTTCAAAATATTTTTAAACTCGAATTTAACCCATTGGCCAATCAAAGTGAAGGGGTACAGAACATATTAGACAAAGCATCTGGAGTGAGAGATAAATTGAATAATGTGACTCAAAAGGCTGACGGTTTAAAGAGTGACATTGAAGGATTGAAAAATCAATCTTCTGGCTTTACTAAAGGTGTTGATGGTAGTGAAGATAGTATCATACAAAAGATTGAAGTGGGTAATGTCAGTATGCCGTTAAACAGTTCTTTGATTTCAGGTGCTCAAAGTTTATTTGGATTTAGGACAGAATTGAAGTTTGGAAAAACACGCATCCAAGCAGTATTCTCAGAACAAAGATCGCAAACCAGGGCAGTTACTGCCCAAGGAGGCGGATCAATAGAAACTTTTGATTTTTTTGGGTTAGACTATGAAGACAACCGTCACTTCTTTTTATCTCAATATTTTAGAAATCATTACGATCAAGCGTTATCGAATTACCCTTATATTAACACTTTGGTTCAAATCACAAGGCTTGAAGTATGGGTAACCAATCGTGCCAATCAAACTCAGAATGTTAGAAATATTTTAGCACTTCAAGATCTTGGCGAATCGGACGTTTTAGGCTCAGGGGTAAACGTCTTGTCTGGGCCAGGTGCTTTTCCAAGCAACAATAACAATGGTTTTGATCCAACCAATATAGGTGGAATTGGTTCTGTGTTAACAGAGGCAGTTAGAGATGTTTCCACTGTTCAGTCGGGTATTTTACTTCCAAACATCAATGAAGGTTTGGACTATGGTAAACTCGAAAATGCGCGAAAACTTGAGTCAGGAAGAGATTTTCAATTCCATCCTCAACTCGGCTATATATCTTTGAATCAACGTTTGCAAAATGATGAAATTCTTGCGGTAGCCTACCAATATACAGTTGGCGACAAGGTTTATCAAGTGGGTGAATTTGGAAACGACGGTGTGAATGCAACCGACGTCACTGCTGGAGGCACTAATGACGAATTCCAAATTGTATCCAACAATAATTTAATTCTTAAAATGTTAAAAAGCACAGTGACGAATGTCAATGAGCCTATTTGGGATTTGATGATGAAAAACATATATGCTACCGGTGCTTATCAGTTGGAGCAAGAAGATTTTAGGCTTAATATTTTTTATACTGAAACGGCAGCACGCAATTACATTTCACCAGTTGAAGGCACAACTTTTCCCGAATTTGAAGGTGGTCAAACCCCATTACAAGATTTGCCATTACTTCGGGTATTTAATTTAGATAGGTTAAACTTTAATAACGACCCTCAAGCTGGTGGAGATGGATTCTTTGACTATGTTTCTGGTATTACTGTGATGCCTCAAAATGGAAAAATCATTTTCACTAAGGTTGAGCCTTTTGGGCGTTATTTATTCGACATACTTGATGATGACAATAACCCATCCGATAACCAATCGGACTATGACACACCGAGTGCGTATAACTTAAACCAATCGAAATACGTTTACGACAAACTATATAAGCAAACCAAAACAGCTGCTTTAGAGGATGCTGAAAAAAATAAATTTCAATTCAAGGGGCGTTACAAATCTTCAGGCAGTTCGGGAATCCCTATTGGATTTAATGCGCCGCGAGGATCTGTAAAAGTAACTGCCGGGGGTCGTGTTCTGGTCGAGGGTGTTGATTATACCGTGAACTATCAAGCTGGTGTTGTGCAAATTCTCGACCCAGCACTAGAGGCTTCAAACGTGCCTATCGATGTGTCCGTCGAAAACAGTACTCTTTTTGGTCAACAAACCAAGCGCTTTACAGGCATTAATGTTGAACACCAATTCAATGAGAATTTTTTATTGGGGGCAACTTTTTTGAACTTAAACGAACGACCATTTACCCAAAAAGCCAATCTTGGCACAGAACCGATTAATAACACAGTTTTAGGATTCAATGGGAATTTTTCTTCAGAGGTTCCAGTTCTAACCCGATTGGTTAATAAATTACCCAACATTGATACAGATGTGGAGTCTAAAATTTCGGTACGTGGCGAGTTTGCATATCTAGCGCCTGGTTCTCCGAAAGGCACACAATTTCAAGGTGAGGCAACGTCATACATTGACGATTTTGAAGGCACGCAAAATGGGATAAGCTTGCTTTCTCCATTCTCATGGCAACTGTCAAGTCGTCCCTTGAATTTATTTAATGACCCTTCACTTGATGCGGCGGGTGTCCAAAATGGCTACGATCGTGCTTTTTTAAATTGGTATACTATTGACCCTATTTTTTATACCAATCAACGTCCCTCTGGTATTACTGATGAAGACCTTTCAAGTTTATACACTCGTCGTATTTATGTTAATGAAATTTTTCCTGCACTCGATTTGGTTCAAGGTCAAACAACCGTTGTTAACTCATTAGATATCACATATTATCCGAATGAGCGAGGACCATATAATTTTCGATTAGGCTCTGAGAACGGTGTTGATCCTACAAAGGCTTGGGCAGGAATATCTCGTCAGTTAACAACAACTGATTTTGAACAGTCTAATGTTGAATATATAGAATTCTGGTTATTGGATCCTTTCTCAGAAGATACTTCAAATCAGGGAGGGAAGCTAACTATCAATCTTGGTAATATTTCCGAAGACGTTCTAAAAGATGGCAGAAAGCAATTTGAAAATGGTTTGCCTGAAGATGGTAATATCACATCCTTATTAGCACAGCCTACACAATGGGGAACTGTAGTGCCCCAAAATCAATCTTTAGTTTACGCCTTTACTTCTCAAGGTGAAGCTCGAACCAATCAAGATGTTGGATTAGATGGTTTTGATGACAATGAGGAAAGTGCTTTTTCACAATCAATCGCACCAGGTTCAAATTTTGGACCTGACCCTTCAAATGATAATTACAGCTATTTCCTAAATACCGATGGTGACGTTTTTCAACGCTATAAAAGATACAATGGTCTTGACGGGAATTCCCCAGACACTTTTTCTGACACCAATCGAGGGTCAACCACCTTTCCAGATGTTGAAGATATCAATCGTGACAACACTATGAACACCATTGATAGTTATTTCGAATACGACATAGACCTGAGTCCCACATCTTTGGCAGATGAAAACAACCCTTTTATAGTCGACAAAAAGGATGTGCCTGTCACTTTTGAAAACGGGAGTAGTTCAACGGCTACTTGGTATCAGTTTAGAGTGCCTTTGTCTGAAGCAACTAATGTTGTTGGAGGAATTACGGACTTCAGATCGATACGTTTTGCACGAATGTATCTCACGGAATTTAATAGACAAACAACCTTGAGATTTGCATCACTGGATTTGGTATCAAGTGACTGGAGGCAGTATCGACTTACTTTGGATGATGAACCGAACAACGACAATGACACAACAGATTTTTCAATAGGCGTAGTTGGCATTCAAGAAAATGATGGTAGTTATGTTTCTCCGCCAGGTATTGTTCGTGAAGAGGTAAATAACAATAACACCATTATTCGTCAAAATGAACAGTCGTTAGTTCTTAGGACTTGTGATTTGGAGGACGACGATTCACGAGCAGTTTTTAAAAACATTAATGTCGATATGCGCCAGTTTAATAAATTGCGCATGTTTCTTCATGCCGAAGAAGGTGAGGTCTCTGGTTTGTCAGATGGTGATGCTGTTGGCTTTATTCGAATGGGAAATGATTTAACGCAGAACTATTATCAAGTAGAAATTCCACTACAAGTATCTCCGACAAACTCGAGCTCGGCGGCTTCAATTTGGCCTGAAGTCAACGAAATCAATTTACCCCTTGAGGTTTGGCAACAGATCAAGTCCATTGGAATTACCCAAGGCACCTTAAGTGATTTAATCCCTAATTATTATGATGTGGTTGATGGTCAATTAATTGACACGCCAGTAGGTGAAAATGCACCCTATACCATTGGTCAGCAACGTGTCTCGGTTAAAGGAAACCCTAATTTTGGTGAAATAAGAACCTTAATGGTCGGTGTCAAAAATGGCCGTCCGGACAGCATGAGTATTTGCTCCGAAGTTTGGTTCAATGAATTACGTCTTTCGGATATGGACAATGAAGGTGGTTGGGCTGCCATTATGAGTGTTGATTCAAACATTGCCGATTTTATGAATATGAGCCTAACCACAAGGCGATCAACTGCAGGTTTTGGGACAGTTGAACAAGGACCAAACCAAAGGAGTCGAGAAGATGTTAACCAATACGACGTGGTGACCAACATGAATTTGGGACAACTATTACCAAAAAAATGGAGTATACAACTGCCATTTAACTATGGTCAAAGTGAGGCACTTATAACTCCTGAATATGACCAACAATATAAAGACCTTAAACTTGAAAGCCGATTAGATGCTGCAGAATCAGATCAAGAAAGGGAGCAAATTCTTAGGCAATCGGAAGATTATACGCGTCGCCAAAGTATTAATTTTATCGGTGTAAGAAAACAGTTGGGACAAGACCAAAAGCCGCGCGTTTATAATGTGGAGAATTTAACACTAAATTACTCCTATAATTTAACTGAGCATCGAGATTTTGAAATTGAAAACGCTAAGGATCAAAATGTGAGAGTTGGCGCAACTTATAATTTCGCCTTTACACCATTGGTGATTGAACCATTCAGAAAGAATGATTCGATTTTTATGAATAAAAATCTAAAGTTACTAAAGGATCTAAATCTTAGTTTACTTCCAGCAAATATTTCCATTTCAGCGAATTATAACCGACAGTTTTTTAAACAAAAATTCAGAGATTTTGAATTAGGCGAAGGTAATATTGGTATCGATGAATTGTACCGTCGGAATTACACATTCGATTTGGAATATCGAATCAATTATAATTTAACCAAAGCCCTTCAGTTTAATTTTGCTGCGTCAAATAATCGTATTGTAAGGAATTATTTTGTTGACGGTAATCTTCTGGGAAGTCAAGATTCAACGCTTGATGTTTGGGATGGTTTCTTTGATATAGGAGATCCAAACCGCTATTATCAGCAGTTAGGACTGACTTATAATTTACCTTTAGACAAATTACCTTATTTAGATTTCATTAGGGCTAATTATGCTTATAATGGTGATTTTCAATGGCAAAAAGGTTCTGATTTATTCGGTAATTTTATTGCTGAAGACGGTGTGACTTACGATTTAGGGAATACCATTTCAAACACCAATTCGCACAATTTGAATGTGAATATGGATATGAAGAAATTTTATCGAAATATTAAGCCAAAAAAACGTCGTAAACCAGGGACTAATAGACCTAATCAGTCTAAGAGTTTGCTAACCAGAGCAACGACCGTGCTAACAAGTATTGAAAGAATACAACTCAACTACACAGAAACAAATGGTACATCCTTGCCAGGGTATTTGCAATCACCAGGACTTTGGGGAACGGTGCAACCCACTTTTGGCTATACAATGGGAAGTCAAAGAGACATCAGACAGCTTGCTGCTCAAAATGGTTGGTTAACAGTTTTTCCCGAATTTAATCAGCAGTATACTACCAACGTCACAACCAATTTGGATTATGTTGTTAATGTATCTCCTTTGACTGATTTGCGGATTGATTTTACAGGAGGTCGGACCTATGCAAATAATTCGACAGAAAATTTTAATACCATTGATAGTAATGGTAATGGTTTTAGCGATGTATATAACGGTTTGATTACAAATAGTTTTGGCAACTTTAGCATATCCACTTCATTGTTAAAAACCGCTTTTAAACAAAGCGATGAAGTGATGTCATTACCATTTGATGATTTTAGAGCCAATAGGTTAATAATCTCTCGCCGTCTTGCTGCCGACTCAGGTGTTGATTTTTCTAATCCAAATAACTTTGAAAACGGAGATATTAACAGTTATCCGTTGGGATTTGGAAAAACCAATCAAGCCGTTTTATTGCCAGCTTTTCTGGCTGCTTACACGGGGAAAGATGCCAATAAAATATCAACTTCTCCTTTTAGAGATACGCCAATTCCCAATTGGACATTACGCTATACGGGTTTAATGAAACTAAAATGGTTTAAGAAAAATTTTAATCGTTTTTCAATGACTCATGGCTATATGGCAACCTATACTGTGAATCAATTTCAAAGAAATCTTGACTACTCAGATATTGATTTTCAAGAACCCTATGACAATCAGTCGACCGTTGTCTTAGATCAATCAGGAAATTATAAAAATGAAATCTTGCTTGGGAATGTCAATTTAATGGAACAGTTTAGCCCTCTAATCAAGGTTGATATGGAATTTAAGAGTTCGTTAAAATTACTTGCAGAAATTAGAACCGACAGAATGTTGTCACTAAGTTTTGACAATAATTTATTGACTGAAATTAAAGGCAAACAATACACTGTTGGATTAGGGTATCGTGTCAAAGATCTCAAATTTAGAACCAGAATGGGTGGAGGCCAGACCCGGACCCTAAAAAGTGATTTGAATATGAAGGCAGATATTTCTATGAGGGATAATTTGACCACGATTCGATATCTGGATTTAGATCAAAGTCAAGTTACTGCTGGTCAAACCATTTGGTCTGTTAAATATCAGGCGGATTATGCCTTTAGTAAAAACCTAACGGGTATTCTCTATTTTGATTATAACTTTTCAGAATATGCCATTTCAACCGTATTTCCTCAAACAACCATACGTTCTGGTATCACTTTAAAATATAACTTTGGCAACTAATCAAAACATATACTTTGCACATGGAAATTCCTAATACACTCAGATACACAAAAGACCACGAATGGGTCAAAATTGATGGCGATATGGTCGTTGTTGGTATTACAGATTTTGCTCAAGGTGAATTGGGCGATATCGTTTACGTAGAAGTTGAAACACTCGATGAAACACTTGCAGAAGAAGAAGTTTTTGGGACTGTGGAGGCTGTTAAAACAGTATCAGATTTATTTTTACCAATAGCAGGAACTGTTGTTGTATTTAATGAAATGCTCGAAGATGCTCCCGAGACTGTAAACCAGGACCCCTATGGTGATGGTTGGATGATTAAATTAAAACCGGAGAACATCTCTGATGTTGACAATCTGATGACAGCAGATGAGTATAAGGCTCTTATAGGTGCTTAAGATCAAAGGGAATAAGCTCATTCTATTGGCCGCTAGTTACTCTGCGGCCTTAATTTTTTTAAGTTTAGTCAACCTAAAAAATATCAATCCATTGTCTGTCTCTGGGGTCGACAAAATGGCTCATGCTGCTGCTTATGCAGGCCTTTTTTGGATATGGTCTCTTGTGATGAGATGGAAAAATTTGAGACATCCTCTGCTCAAAGCCGCGGTAGGATCAATGGTATTTGGCATAATTCTTGAGTTATGTCAAATGTATCTAACCAATACACGCTCTCTTGATCCCTTAGATATGATAGCAAATACCTGTGGTGTTGGTTTTTCCTATCTCGTTTTAAGGATAACCAGAAGAAGCTAAAAAGATTTTGGTTAGGGTACAGAACTTCGTTTAACCTCAAAATCGAAATGATGTTACCAAAAAAAAATCCAAAAATTGATGTTCGCCGCAACAGCAGCATGTATTTTGCTGTTGGTTTAGTTACAATGCTAATCTTAGTAAACTATGCTATTAATTACAAATCTTTTGACAAAGAAATTGTTGATACAGGAATTGTAGAAATGAATCAAGAATTTGATTTAGATATTCCAATTGTTGATGAAATTAAAACACTACCACCTCCCCCTGCATCTGTTCCAACACCAGATATTACGATTGTCGAAGACGACAAAGTCGTTACAGAAACAGTAATTGAAGCAACTGACACCGACCAGGATGAGGAAATTTATGTTGAAGATATAGTCGTTGACGAAGTTGATGAGGATGTACCCGTAGCATTCGTCGTTATTGAAAATGTTCCCGAATATCCTGGCTGTGAGTCTGGTGACAATGAGACTAAGAAAAAGTGCATGTCTGATAAGATAAATCAATTTGTTCGGAAGGAATTCAACACCGAATTATCGAGCGAATTAGGCCTAACAGGTCAACAAACAATTAATGTGATTTTTAATATTGACAAATCTGGCGATGTTGTAGACATTCAAACAAGGGCACCTCATCCAAGATTATCAAAAGAAGCAGAACGCGTCATGAAATTACTACCTAAAATGAAGCCAGGTCGACAGCGCGGAAACCCAGTTACAGTTCAATATGGTTTCCCCATTATATTTAAAGTTATTGATTGAGGTTTGAATTGAATAAATTTGAAGAAGTTGTTTTAACATAAATTGCTAAATGAATACCTTGTTTTTTATCTAAATTATTGGTTATTTTAGCGCAACATAAATAAGTCATATTATGGAACCCAAAAAAAATTTAAAATCTGACGTGAGTCGTAATAGCTCATTATATTTTGCTGTAGGCTTGACTTTGATGCTAGTTGTTGCAAACTATGCCATCAATTATAAGACTTATGACAAGTCAGATATTGATATAGATCGTTTGAATCTAGAAGAAGAATTGGAAGAAGAAATCCCGATTACTGAGCAAATTCAAACACCGCCACCGCCCCCGCCACCGCCCCCAGCCCCGGAAGTCATTGAAGTCGTAGAGGATGAAGAGGAAATCGAAGAAACGGTAATCGAGTCAACTGAAACCGACATGGAAGAAGAGATTGTCGTTGAAGATATTGAGGTAGAAGAAGTGGAAGAGGATGTTGAGGTGCCTTTTATGGTTATTGAAAACGTCCCAGTATTTCCTGGTTGTGAATCTGGAAGCAACGACGCCAAAAGAAAGTGTATGTCAGACAAAATCAGTGAATTTGTGAGACGAAAGTTTAATACTGATCTAGCAGGTGACCTAGGATTAACCGGTCGCCAGCGTATTAATGTCATTTTTAAAATAGATAAGTCTGGAAATGTTGTAGGTATCCGTGCGCGAGCGCCGCACCCTAGACTTCAAGCTGAAGCAGAACGGGTTGTGAATCTGTTGCCAAAAATGAAACCTGGAAAACAACGAGGTAAGCCAGTGGTTGTGCCTTATTCATTGCCAATTATATTCCAAGTCCAAGACTAATACATGTTTGAAAATAAAAACGATAAGCAAACTCCCCTAAGTGAATTAGGGGAGTTTGCGCTTATAGACCATCTGACAAAGCAATTTGAGATAACCCAGAAAAGTACGGTTACCTCAATTGGTGATGACGCGGCAGTCCTTGAATTTTCTGACAAACAAATTGTGGTTTCTACTGACCTTTTGATTGAAGGTGTGCATTTTGATCTTAGTTATATGCCTTTAGAACATTTGGGCTATAAGGCAGTGGTCGTTAACCTTTCGGATGTTTGTGCTATGAATGCTGTAGCTAGTCAAATAACGGTATCTATAGCGGTGTCAAATCGTTTTCCGCTTGAAGCTCTTGAGGCTCTTTACAGTGGTATCGCCAAAGCCGCAAAACGATATAATATTGATGTTGTCGGTGGAGACACCACGTCGTCAACAAGGGGGATGATCATTTCAATAACTGCTATAGGTAGTGCTGTGGCTGAACACATTGTAAAACGGTCAGGCGCAAAACCAAATGACCTCCTGGTTGTCACTGGCGACTTGGGCGGGGCCTATTTAGGTTTACAAGTATTAGAGCGTGAAAAGGAAGTTTTTAAAGTTAATCCTCAAAACCAGCCCGACCTTGAGCCCTATACCTATTTGGTAGAACGGCAGTTGAAGCCAGAAGCGCGAAACGATATCATTTCATTATTTAAGGCTTTGGAGGTTATACCAACAAGTATGATAGACATCAGTGACGGACTGTCATCTGAGTTGTTACATTTGTGCAAATCAAGTGAGGTGGGATGTGATATTTATGAAGACAAAATCCCACTTGATCCGCAAATGATATCAACTTGTGAAGAGTTTAATGTTGATAGTACCACTATAGCTATTAATGGTGGGGAAGATTATGAACTTTTATTCACTATTGATCAAGGTGATTTTGACAAGATTAAAGGAAATCCTAACCTCACAGTTATTGGATTTATTAAGGAAAGTAGTGCAGGGGCTCATCTAATAACACGATCTGATACCAGGATTCCAATTGAAGCTAAAGGTTGGAAGGTTTTTAATGCGTAACAATCCGATTACCGATTCATTAAGTCTTCAATCTCTTCCACATCGATGGGAATATTACCCATAAGATTTAGAGGCGCTCCCTTTGATTGGATCACAACATCGTCTTCTAATCGAACACCCATATTTTCCTCTGGGATATAAATGCCTGGCTCCACAGTAAATACCATATTGGCCACCATGGGTGTTTTGAGTGGACCATAGTCATGAGTATCTAATCCCATATGGTGCGAAGTCCCATGCATGAAATATTTTTTATAAGCGGGATGTTCAGAACTTTCGTTTTGGACGTCGGCCTTATCTAATAATCCAAGACCGAGCAATTCTGAAGTCATCATTTTCCCAACTTCAACATGATAGGCATCCCACATCGTACCCGGCACCAATAGTTTTGTAGCCTCATCTTTAACCCTCTGAACGGCCTGATAAACGGCCTTTTGTCGCACTGTAAATTTTCCACTGACGGGTATGGTTCTGGTCATGTCACTGGCATAATTGGCATATTCTGCGCCAACATCTAAAAGTAACATATCGCCGTCATGACAAGTTTTATTATTTTCGATATAATGCAACACGCAGGCGCTGTATCCCGAGGCAATGATCGGTGTATAGGCAAAACCGCGAGATCGGTTTCTTAAAAATTCGTGGCTGAACTCTGCTTCAATCTCATATTCTGTAACCCCAGGTTTTACAAAATCTAAAATGCGTCGAAAACCTTTTTCCGTAATTGAACAAGCATGCTGAATGAGGTCGATTTCTTCTAATTCTTTAACGCCTCGGAGACGTTCTAAAATAGGGTAGCTACGTTCCCAATGGTGTGCAGGATATTTAGCTTTTGTTTTTTTAATAAACCGATCTTCTCTGGATTCCATTTCAACAGCTTGTCTGTAATGCTCATTGGTGTCCAAGTAAACGGTTTCGGCTTCTGCCATCACTTCTCTAAAAAGTCGGTCAAAGTCAGTTAGCCAAAAAATTGACTCAATACCTGAAACCGATGTGGCCTGTAATTTATTTAATTTTTCACCTTCCCAAACTGCAATGTGATCGTTTGTTTCTTTTAAGAATAGCATCTCGCGATGAGCCTTATTTTTAGCATCGGGAAATAGCAATAGAATACTTTCTTCTTGATCCACACCACTGAGATAAAAAATATTACGGTGTTGATGAAATGGTAGAGTTGTGTCTGCGCCTGTTGAAAAAACATCATTTGAATTGAACACCGCCAGAGACTTTGACTTCATGGCACTCATGAATTTTTTCCGATTTTTTGTAAACAAACTTTTTGGAAGTGTTGAGTATTTCATTGGGAATTGGTTTAGTAGTGGAATCAAAAGTAGCACATTTAATCAGTTCATCCAATTGAATTTTTATCTGACATGTCGATTTATGTTTGTTTTTGAATAGGTATTTCCATAAATTCACTCCGTTATTCTGTCTGATTTGTTCTGGTCGAAATAAACACCTTTAATCAATTAAACTTCGTCATAATGAAATTCCAAAAAAACTTTTTATTCCTAATAGGACTTGCTGTTCAAATGGGAATGGCTCAATCTACACCACCAACCGCTGATATTGTCGATCAGTCCTTAGTAAAAAACCTCAAATTTGAAAACATCGGTCCTTCCGTCATGAGCGGACGTGTTACAGATATAGCAGTAAATCCAGAAATGACGAGTGAGTTTTATGTCGCATATGCATCTGGCGGACTTTGGCATACTATTAACAACGGCGCAAGTTTCATCCCGATATTTGATAATACTCAGACTCAAAATATTGGTGCCTTGGCCGTCCATTGGCCTTCACGAACCATTTGGGTAGGAACTGGAGAAAATAACTCTTCACGCTCCTCTTATGCGGGAATTGGAATGTTAAAGTCAACCGATAATGGTAAAAATTGGGAACATGCAGGTTTAATGGATAGCCATCATATTGGAAATATCCTCATCAATCCTAGCGATCCAAATGATGTGGTCGTTGGCGTGGTAGGTCATTTGTACTCCACTAATGACGAACGTGGTGTTTTCAAAACAACTGATGGCGGAAACACTTGGCAAAAAACATTATTTATTGACGATATGTCTGGAGTTATTGAACTTCAACATCAGCCAGATAATTTTAATGTTCAATACGCAGCCTCATGGACTAAAGATCGAAAGGCTTGGAATTTTTTGGGTAATGGCGTGAACTCTGCTTTATTCAAAAGTAACGATGCTGGAAGAACCTGGACGAAAATCAGCACTCTAGAAAGTGGCTTTCCAACGGGTGATGGCGTTGGGCGAATAGGTCTTGCCGTTTTTAATGCCAATACTATTTATGCCGTTCATGACAGTCAATTTTTAAGACCTGCCGACAGCGCATCTTCAAAAAACAATGAACTTTCTAAGGATGACTTTAAAACCATGTCCAAATCCGAGTTTTTGACTTTAGACGATAAAAAACTTGACGGCTTTTTAAAATCAAATGGCTTTCAAGAAAAATACCGTTCAGCAAATGTTAAAAATTTAGTGCGTTCAGGAGCTGCTCAGCCAATTGATTTGGCCAAGTTTTTAGAAGATGCCAATTCAATGTTATTTGATACGCCTGTGGTTGGTGCTGAGGTTTTTGTGAGTCATGACTCTGGAAAGACCTGGAATAAAACACATGAAGGTTATCTTGATGGGGTCTACAGCAGTTACGGCTATTATTTTGGAAAAATCCATGTCTCTCCAGCAGATAAAGATCACGTTTATATTTATGGTGTTCCAATAATCAAGTCAAAGGATGCAGGGGCTACGTTTTCTTCTATTGATTATGATAACGTGCATAGTGACCATCATGCGCTTTGGATCAATCCAAAAAATCCGAACCATCTGATTAATGGTAACGACGGCGGAATAAATATTTCATATGATGACGGTGATCACTGGATCAAGTGCAATTCACCTCAGGTTGGGCAATTTTATTACATCAATGTGGACGACGAAAAGCCATACAATGTCTACGGAGGATTGCAAGATAATGGCGTTTGGGTTGGAGCTAATAATGCTAGCGAAAACGCTAGATGGCATCAAAGCGGTCAGTATCCTTGGAAATCTATTATGGGAGGCGATGGTATGCAGGTCCAAATTGACAACCGTGATTCAAATATTGTTTATACTGGATATCAATTTGGAAATTACTCCCGTTTGAATCTCGACTCTCAAGAATCGGTTTACATTCAACCTAAGCATGAATTAGGAGATAATCCATACCGTTTCAATTGGCAAACTCCTATTCTTTTATCGCCCCACAACCAAGACATCCTCTATTATGGGGCCAACAAATTATTACGCTCCATGAATCAAGGTGATGATTGGACGGTGATTAGTGACGACTTAACAACGGGAGGTAAAAAAGGCAATGTGGCCTATGGAACGTTAACAGCTATCAGTGAGTCGCCATTTAAGTTTGGAAAAATTGTTGTTGGAAGTGATGACGGTTATGTGCACTTGACCCAAGATGGCGGAGCTCACTGGTTGCGCATTTCAGACAGTTTCCCAAAAGACCTGTGGGTGTCTCGCGTGGTTGCTTCTGAGCACAATGAAAATAGAATTTATGTAACCTTAAACGGATATCGATGGGATGATTTTAAAGCCTATGTCTATCGTAGCGATGATGATGGCGCAACTTGGATCGATATTTCTGCAAATATTCCAGCATCTCCTGTAAATGTGATTATTGAAGATCCTAAACGTGAAGATATGCTTTATGTCGGCACCGATTACGGTGTCTATGTTAGTATGGATTCTGGAAGTTCTTGGCATGCCTTTTATGGAGGTCTACCACATGTTGCAGTGCATGATTTAAAAGTTCAAAAAACAGCCAATCATTTGTTGGTTGGGACACATGGTCGCAGTATTTATCGGGCTGAGCTTGGGGCTCTCCAAGCCTTATCTAATTCAGTCCTAAATCAAGAGTCTCATGTGTTTGAATTGGATAATATCCGAAGATCACCTTATTGGGGTCGTCAATGGAGTCAATTCCGACAGGCTAATACACCCAATTTAAGTGTGACAGTTTTTAGCGATACTCCCCGTTCGATGCAATTTCTGATCACCGATCAAGATGGAAATGAGGTTTATAGCCGTCAAGTATCTGCCGATAAAGGATTAAATACGTTTGACTATGATTTGAGTTACTCCGATAAGGCACTAAAAAGGCTAAAGAAAAATGCCCCAAGTGCTGGGGACAATGGCGTAGTATATTTGGCCAAAGGTACTTACAACTTGATGGTTGGCAATGCTGGTAAAGAATTGGTTATCGAATAATACCTGCTTTTGGCATTGTTCTTCGGATTTAAAATTATTTTAATTAATTTTTTCGGCTTAATGATTTGTTCTAGCCGCTGCTGTACTGTATTTTTGTACCTCTAAATCAATGACCACCTTATGGCACAATTGTTTCAATCTTCAATAGGACGAAAAGTGGCCATGGCCCTTTCTGCCTTTTTCTTGATGGTATTTTTGTTACAACACTTCACCATCAATAGTTTGTCCGTGATCAGTCCTGACACTTTTAACGAAGTGTCTCATTTTATGGGTACTAATCCTTTGGTTCAGTTTGTTTTGCAGCCAGTACTTATTTTTGGTGTAATTTTTCATTTTCTCATGGGTTTTGTGTTGGATATTCAAAACCGTCGTGCCAACGGTAAAAGTTATGTCAAATACAATGGAGCAGCCAATTCCAAATGGGTCAGTAGAAATATGCTTTTTAGCGGTTTGGTTATTTTAGGATTTATGGCTTTACATTTTGTAGATTTTTGGTTTCCAGAAGTCAATACAAAATTTATTCAAGGCGATTGGTCCGGAAGGATAGAAGGCGTTGAAGGGTATAGATATTATGAAGAGCTTCATCATAGATTTGTGAATCCATACCGAGTAGGGGCTTACGCTATAGCGTTTGTATTTTTAGCACTACACCTTAATCATGGATTTACCTCAGCATTCCAATCTGTTGGAAGCACTTGGGGTCGGAAAAAAGTTATACAAACTATTAGTGTTATATACGCTTATTTGATTCCTGCGGGTTTTATAGGAATCGCCCTTTTTCATCACCTTACCCACTAAACCAACACGTTTATGTCAAATTTGAAATCTAATGTTCCCGAAGGTCCTTTGAAGGACAAATGGACCAATCATAAAAACAATATTGATTTGGTTAACCCTGCTAACAAACGACAAATAGATGTCATTGTTGTTGGTACAGGTTTGGCTGGGGCTTCGGCATCTGCAACTTTGGCTGAACTAGGGTATAATGTTAAAACATTCTGCTTTCAAGATTCTCCGCGTCGCGCGCATTCCATTGCAGCTCAAGGGGGTATAAATGCGGCGAAAAATTACCAAGGTGATGGTGATTCGACCCACCGTTTGTTCTATGACACAGTAAAAGGCGGTGATTACAGATCTCGCGAAGCGAATGTTTACCGCTTGGCTGAGGTTTCAGCTAATATCATCGATCAGTGCGTGGCGCAAGGTGTACCATTTGCAAGAGATTACGGCGGATTGCTCGACAACCGTTCATTTGGTGGGGTTCTTGTTTCTCGAACCTTTTACGCTAAAGGTCAAACAGGACAGCAATTATTACTTGGAGCCTATTCTGCTATGAACCGTCAAATTGGCCGAGGTAAAATTAAAATGTACAACCGTCATGAAATGATGGATATTGTTAAAATTGAGGGAAAAGCAAGAGGTATCATTGCCCGCAATTTAGTTACTGGAGAAATTGAACGACATTCAGCACATGCTGTAGTCATTGCTTCTGGAGGTTATGGAAACGTGTTTTACTTGTCTACAAATGCTATGGGTAGCAATGTTTCGGCGGCATGGAAAATTCACCGTAAGGGTGCTTATTTTGCCAATCCTTGTTTCACTCAAATTCATCCAACCTGCATTCCAGTATCTGGAGATCATCAATCCAAATTGACTCTGATGTCTGAGTCTCTGAGAAATGATGGTCGGATTTGGGTGCCAAAAAATTTAGACGATGTCAAGGCTATAAGGGAGGGTAAATTGAAACCAGTTGATCTTTCAGAAGATGACCGTGATTATTTCTTGGAACGACGTTACCCTGCCTTTGGAAATTTGGTGCCACGCGACGTTGCTTCGCGGGCAGCTAAAGAACGTTGCGACGAAGGTTTTGGTGTTAATGCTACCGGCGAAGCTGTTTATTTAGATTTTGCCGCAGCCATTTTGAGATACGGTAAAGAGAAGGCTCATATCAAAGGATTGGATGAGAATGACGAAGCCCTTGTCAAAAAGCTCGGCAAAGAGGTCGTAAAAGCCAAATATGGTAACCTCTTTCAAATGTATTTTAAGATTGTTGATCAAGACCCATACGAAACACCAATGATGATATACCCTGCAGTGCATTACACGATGGGAGGCGTTTGGGTCGATTATAATTTAATGACCACGATACCTGGTTGTTTTGCTATTGGTGAGGCTAATTTTTCTGATCATGGTGCAAACCGATTAGGGGCATCAGCCTTAATGCAAGGATTGGCTGATGGATATTTTGTATTGCCATACACCATTGGAGATTACCTGTCAGAGGATATTCGCACAGGAGCTATTCCTACTGATATTCCTGAATTCGATCAAGCTGAAGCTGAAGTAAAAGCTCAAATCGAGTCATTTGTAAATAATAAAGGAACTAAATCTGTAGATTATTTTCACAAAAAACTTGGGAAAATCATGTGGAACAAGTGTGGTATGTCCAGAAATGCAGAAGGACTGAACCAGGCCATTAAAGAGATCCAAGAATTAAGAGAAGATTTTTACAAAAATGTTTGTGTTCCGGGTACATCAGCTGAGTTTAATGAAGAATTGGCCAAAGCGGGACGTGTTGCAGACTTTTTAGAATTGGGCGAATTGTTCGCAAAAGATGCTCTTGAACGCACCGAATCATGCGGAGGGCATTTCCGTGAAGAATCACAAACGCCAGAGGGAGAAGCATTAAGAGATGATGCGAATTTTACGTTTGTATCTGCATGGGAATACACTGGAAGACCAAGTGACGCCATTCTTCACAAAGAGGAACTCATTTATGATAATATAGAACTAAAAACCAGATCATACAAATAGATTATGAGGTTAACATTAAAAATTTGGAGACAAGAAAACGCCCAATCAAAGGGCGTAATGACCACTTATCCAATTGACAATATATCTCCGGACATGTCTTTTTTAGAAATGATGGATGTGCTTAACAAAGAGCTTATTGAAAAAGGAGATTCACCAGTAGCTTTTGATCACGATTGCCGTGAAGGCATTTGTGGGATGTGTTCTATGTTCATAAACGGAGAAGCTCATGGCCCTGATCGAAATGTCACAACTTGTCAATTGCACATGCGTAAATTCAAGGACGGTGATACCATTCATATCGAGCCTTTTCGCGCAAAGGCCTTCCCAGTAATTCGTGACTTAGTAGTCGATCGCAGTGCATTTGATCGCATTCAGCATGCTGGAGGTTTTATATCTGTTAATACTTCTGGAAACACCCAAGACGCAAATTCCATTCCGATTAGCAAATATGACGCCGACACGGCAATGGACGCCGCTACTTGTATTGGTTGTGGTGCTTGTGTAGCCACATGTAAAAATTCATCTGCAATGCTTTTCGTTGGGGCAAAAGTGTCACAATTTGCATTGCTACCTCAAGGTCAGGTTGAGGCAGCTGATCGGGTTCAAAACATGGTCGATCAAATGGACTTAGAAGGTTTTGGTAACTGCACTAATACAGGAGCTTGCGAGGTAGAGTGTCCAAAGGGTATTTCGTTGGATAATATCGCACGTATGAATCGTGAATTGCTCAAATCAAAGGTGTTGTAAAGTTTTATTGAAGAATAAATTCAATAATTTGATCCCATCCTGATCTAATATCTATAGCCTCAGGATAGTGCTTAATACTTTCAGCCTGACGACCTTCAAGAAAGCGACCAGTATCATATTTTCCATTGCGATTACTGTCTGAAATGACTCGGATATAATAAATTCCTGGATTGATATATTTAAAGTCAATGGCTTCTTCTCTTTGCGCTAAGAATTCACGCCTAACCTCGCCATTTCTATCTGTTAATTGAACAATTACAGGATAGCTAGTGTTTTTTAGTCTGACTCTTAGATTCCCGTAATCATCAACATTCTTTGTTTTCAATCGGTAAGTCAAGGTGTCATTCGTCGCTTCGAAAAAATCTACAAATGCACCAGGTAAAGCTTTGAAAATATAATTATTTGAGGGCTTCTTTTCAAAATAAAAACGGACAGCACTGGCCAAAGTATCAATAGTATAATTGAAAGCTACGGAAAGGGTGTCTTGATCAACTAAATCAATCAAGGTTTTGTCCACCTTAACGATAGGTAAATTACTCGAAATGGTCAAAGTATCAGTTAAATTAATCGTACTTTGAGGTGTGCTAGAAAATCTGATAGAATCTCTTTTGATGTCTCTTAATTTGACTGTAAAAGTGTCTATAACATTCAAGTTTTTTGTCATGAAACGGAGTGAATCAAAGGCAGTTTCACTGCGATACCAATAATAAAGACTGTCCGTCTGTTGGTCTTTAGTGATCACGCTTAAATAATCATCTTGCACTTCTGAAAGCAGCTCAATCACCATCTTGTCTCCAGGCCCGTCATAGCCAAAAACTAGTTTATTGTTGCTTATCTGTTTACCCTTTTTACCTTTATATTCAACATCCTCTTTAAATAAATTGAGTGAATACAACTCATTTGAAGGAAGACTTATTTCTCCTTCGAAAAAGCCAATAAAGTCTTTCCCTTGTTCGTAGATATAATTTCTATTCTCTTCTTCTAATGCAATGAGCTTGTAGGAGCCTGACTTGATGTTGTCAAGAATAAAATCTGAAGTACTGTCTGTGGTCTGATTAATGTATTTTGGTTTTTTTTGATAGACAATAGAGTCTTTGTAAACCGAGTCAATTTCATAAAGCATTACCGAAATAATTGATTCGGGTGCTCTTCTTGATGAGTTGATAGCTACCCCAGTCACCTTTAAAGAATCGATGAAATCACCCGTTGAAAAGACATATTTGAAAAATGGATAAGGGTTTCCCTCGTTGTTATCGGTGATGCTTTCACCAAAACTCAGGGCGTAGGTGGTTTGAGGAAGTAAGCTATCAATCAGTCTAATGGTGATTTTTTTACTTGCTGATCCTAACGGCAAGATTTCAGGCTGACGCTCCATCGGCGGAGAGATGATCAACTGCTGCTGCAGATTTTTCAGTTTGACATATTCGTCAAAAATTATCTCGATCTCTTTAGAGGTAAAATTAATCGAAAAATTATCAGGAGTCATTTTGAGTATTACTGGAGGATCTATATCTCTATCACCACCAGTTGGATTACCACGATTGGCGCAAGAATGCAAAATAAGTGCAAACATTAAGATCCAAAATGAAAGTCGTTTCAACATTTGTCAAAAGTAACAATAGACGGCGATTAAAATAAAAAATATATTCGATATTGTATTTTCAAGTTAAACACGAAAGGCAATTGATGCTACATTTATTTGGTAATAACCTGCTTCATGAAGGGTGTTTGCGCAGGCTTCTATAGTTGCGCCAGTTGTAATGAGATCATCTACTAGTAGTATGTTGGAAAAGAAATCGAAGTCTGATGAGGTAGAAGCGGTAAAAGTGCCACTAAGAACTTTACTGCGCTCACTTGATGAAAGTTTCACTTGAGAAGTCACTTCTTTAGACTTTAAAAGTATGGTGTCGATGCATGGACAATTTAGTTTCTCTGCTAACGCTTGGGCGAACTTCAATACCTGATTGTAGCCTCTTTGTTTGAGTCTTTTCTTTGAAACAGGCACTGGAATAATACCATCAATTGGGTCAAAAAACTCACACTCAGATATAATACTCCCAAACCAATGTCCTAAGTAAGTTCCAATGGTCTCCTGTCCGTGATATTTTAATTCATGAAGTAAATGTTGAACCCTGTTATGGTCTTCAAATTTTAAAAAGGAGACGGCTTTTTTTAGTGCAACACGACCAAGAAATAGTCTTTCAACTGGATTAGGGTTTTGAATATGATAGTTTGTTTGCGGTAATTCGTGACGGCAAATGGTGCAAATACCCTGTTCTCCTTGTGTCAGAACCGATTCACAAGCAAAGCACAAGGGGGGAAAGATGAGATCAAACAAATAAAACAATTTAGGATTGCCTCTAATTTAGAAATCAAAAATCTAATTGTCAAAAACGAGGATATATTTTTAACTAAATCAGTTTTTATCAGTAGTGTTTTTTATTTTTGTCCAATGATGCAATCCGACGATCAATTTAAAAAAGTTCTTTCCCATGCTAAGGAGTATGGGTTTGTTTTTCAAAGTAGCGATATCTATGATGGGTTAAGTGCCGTCTATGATTATGGTCAAAATGGATCTGCTCTTAAGAATAATATTAGAAATTATTGGTGGCAATCTATGGTTCAACTTAACGACAACATTGTCGGAATAGACGCAGCCATTTTTATGCATCCCACCACATGGAAAGCTTCAGGTCACGTAGATGCTTTTAATGATCCACTAATTGACAATAAGGACTCTAAAAAGAGATACCGGGCTGATGTGTTGATAGAAGACCATATTGCTAAAATTGAAGCGAAGATCGATAAGGAGGTGGCCAAAGCAGCAAAACGGTTTGGGGATAGTTTTGATCAAGATCAATTTCTAGCTACCAATGGAAGGGTTGTTGAGTATGCAGCCAAGATTACAACCATTCAAAAACGCTTAGGCCAGAGTTTAGAAGCTGAGGATTTGGCCGATGTGAAAGCTTTGATTGAGGAATTAGAAATTGTTTGCCCTGTTTCTGGGAGTAAAAACTGGACAGAGGTTAAACAATTCAATTTAATGTTTGGAACTAAGTTAGGAGCTTCGGTTGAACATGCCATGGACCTGTACTTGCGTCCAGAAACGGCTCAAGGCATTTTTGTCAATTTCTTGAATGTTCAAAAATCGGGGCGAATGAAAATCCCTTTTGGTATTGCTCAAACAGGTAAGGCTTTTAGAAATGAAATTGTAGCCAGACAATTTATTTTTAGAATGAGAGAGTTTGAACAAATGGAAATGCAGTTTTTTGTTCGACCTGGCACTCAAAAAGAGTGGTATGAGACTTGGAAAGAAAAACGACTTAATTGGCACTTGTCCTTAGGAATTGATGCAAACAACTTCCGCTTTCACGATCATGAAAAATTAGCCCATTATGCTGATGCTGCTTCTGATATAGAATTCAAATTCCCATTCGGATTTAAAGAGTTGGAAGGGATTCACTCTAGAACTGATTTTGATTTGTCTCAGCACCAAAAACACTCAGGGAAGAAATTGCAGTATTTTGACAATGAGACCCAAGAACACTATGTGCCTTATGTTGTTGAAACTTCAATTGGTCTTGATCGTATGTTTTTAGCAATTTTTTCCAATGCCCTGCAGGAAGAGGATCTTGGAGATGGTAACTCCAGAACAGTGTTAAAGCTTCCAGCTATCTTGGCTCCAACTAAAGTAGCTGTTTTGCCACTTGTCAAGAAAGATGGACTTCCTGAAATAGCCCAAAAAATTGTTGACGATCTAAAGTATGACTGCGCCGTTGAATTTGATCAAAAGGATGCTGTTGGTCGCCGTTACCGAAGACAAGATGCTCTAGGCACTCCTTTCTGCATTACGGTTGACCATCAAACTTTAGATGATCAAACCGTCACCCTCCGCCATCGTGACAGCATGTCTCAAGAGAGACTCCCTATTTCCGAAGCAACACAAATGGTCATCAAAGCCACCTCGCTTTCTGATTGGCTGAAGAAATTGTAAAAATGTCCTTCTAAAATCAGCTGAAGGAATTTAACTAAATTTATTATTTAAGACATTTAATTTCGTAAATGTTATTTATTATTTTCAATTGAAATGAAATGGCTGCTTCTTCTCAAATATTAATTAGTATCTTGTGTTCATATTTTTAATTAACTAGTCATAAAATTTTAATTAATGAAAGTAAAATTACCTATCATTGTCGCTTTATGCTTATTTACATCTCTGATGTCGGCACAGCAAAGTGAAAATAATGCTCAAAAACCGATCTACGTTGGGTCTCCCACTTCAGTTATTAAAGTTCCTGCAATATCTTCTCGAAATACTTTAGTCCGGCCTGACCTTAGTCGCGCAACTGTAATGCAAGACGGAAGGGCGTCAAAATATGATATTGTTCCAGGAAAAGGAAGTACTGGAGACGATCCTTTAATTCAGAACCCTTCTAAATTAAAAAATGCAATTGTCTCAAGAGAGGTTGATTTGGTTTTTGAGACGGCTACTTCAAGCTCTCAACCAACTGACCCAGCAGCTGCCGTTGGACCAAACCATTATGTCACAGTAACAAATACTGCGTTTCAAATTTTCGATAAAAATGGTGCGTCCCTTACAGGTGGCTTACTTGCTCCAAATCCAACTATTTTTCCAGGTGGGGGATGTTGCGATTTGACAGCATCTTATGACAATGCTGCCGATCGTTACGTTTTGACATTCTTGGGCGGTGGCGTTCAGGTTGCTATTTCTGACGGTCCAGATCCAGTAAATGATGGCTGGACGGTTTATACCTATACTGCTGTCAGTGACTATCAAAAGCTTTCGGTTTGGAGAGATGGTTATTACATGACTGAAAATACGGGTTCTGTAAATAAGATTCACGTTTTCGAAAGAGATAAAATGATTTCAGGGGATCCGACTGCTCAAATTGTATCTTTTGCGCTTCCAGGTTTAACAACCAGTGGATTCCATAGTCCTCAATTTTTCAATATCGCGTCTTCAAATTTTCCAACGAGTGGAGGTGCGCCTGTGGTTTACATGCAAGACGATGCATGGGTTGGTATTACAACCGATCATATAAAAATGTGGACTGTAGACATGGATTGGAACAACATTGCCAATTCACAAGTTTCTGCAGCAACCGAATTCCCAGTCTCGGCTTATACAAGCGTATTCGATGGTGGAGGTTTCTCAAATTTACCACAACCCAATAGTGGGACGGTCATTGATGCTTTACAGGCTACGGTAATGAATCAGGCGACCTTTAGAAAATTTGCGTCACACAATAGTGCGGTTTTTAATTTTGTAGTTGACGTCGATGGAACATCAGTAAAACAAGCAGGTATTCGCTGGTATGAAATGCGTCAAGATACTGATGGTGGCCCATGGACTGTTAATCAAGAGGGTACTTATACAGCACCTGACAACCGTCACGCATGGAATGCCAGCATGTCTATTGATATTTTAGGAAATATCGGAATGGGTTATACTGGAATGTCAAGTGATAATAGTACAGATGGTTCAGTTTTTGTAGGTTCCTATTACACGGGGCGCTTTGCCAATGATGAATTGGGTATTATGTCTGTTGCTGAGGGTGTTATTTTCGAAGGTAATGCAAATATTCCTGGCACACGTTATGGGGATTACAGTAAAATTGATATCGATCCTGATGGAGGTAAAAAGTTTTGGTTTGTAAACGAAGTGATGAACGTTTCGAGAAAAAATATTGCTGGTGTGTTTCAAATCGCTGCTATTACATCTAATGATTTAGGAGTAGTGGCAATTGACGCTCCGGTTGACGGATCATTGACCAATACAGAAGCAGTAACCATTTCTATATTTAATTATGGTCTTAATGATGCTTCAAATTTTGATGTTACTTATCAAATTGACGGTGGTCCTCTGGTAACTGAAACGTATACGGGAACAATTGTTTCGAATGCAACGGCTCAATTTACATTTGCTGCTACAGCCGATTTTTCAACGGTTGGCCAAACATACAGTATCACTAGCGCTACTGCAATGACTGCCGATGAAGATACTAATAATGATAGTATGACCACTTCGGTTACTCATTTGTTTTCAGGAGATGTTGGAATAACAGCTATTACAGCGCCAACCTCTGGCACTTTAGGTGCAACGGAAACGGTGACTGTTACCATTTCAAACTATGGATCAGAAACTCAAACGAGTGTTCCTGTGTCTTATTCCATTGATGGTGGTGCAGCTGTAAGCGAAACTTACTCTGGTTCGATACCGCCAGGTGGAACAGATTCGTATTCCTTTTCATCGACAGCTGATCTTTCAACTATCGGTGCCACATATACTATTCTAGCAACGACTGAACTGGCAGGAGATGGTGATCTTACCAACGACGCCTTCTCTATAGAAGTGACTAGTTTTCTTTCTTACTGCGAGCCAATAGCCACTGATGGTTGTAATATTGATGGAATAAAGAAATTTGTCTTGGAAGACATCAATGCTGATGACGGAGGCAATGGCTGTAACGGCGCTTCTGGTTATGAAAACAGAACTGATTTATCAACCGACTTGGTTGTGAGTGCAACAAGTGCTACCAGTTTTACACTTCAAGCACAACACAATTGGGCTGCAGGTGCTACTACTGAGCAATTGTCTGTATGGATTGATCTAGACAATTCGGGAACTTTCGAAGACTCTGAGCGATTGATTTCTGGTGTTGCTTTTGTTACCGCGAATGAATTAAACGACTTTACCCTTACCATTCCTGCTAATGCGGCACTTGGATCGCATACTTTGAGAGCTAAAGCGATAGATTCTTCTGCTAGTGGAGATGTTTTAAACCCATGTTCTGATTTTGCATATGGTGAAGTTCAGGATTATACGGTCAATTTAACGACAACTGTTGGTCTTGAAGGACTTGATGTAGAAACGCCTTTCCAAATTGTTGAAATGGATAACAACCAGTTTGAAATTTCTCTTCCAACATCTGAAATTAATGACAGATTGGAGTTGAAAGTATTTAATACTTTGGGGCAGCAAATTTATTGGAGATCGCTTTATAACGAAACTGGTGCCGGATATACGCACGATTTGAACATGTCTTATGTGTCATCGGGCGTATATATTGTGACACTCGGTAATACTGAAGTGAGCGAATCAAAAAGAATCATAGTTAAATAATTTTTAGAGTAACTCGATTTATAAAAGAGCGCTAAAAGCGCTCTTTTATTTTACAACTAATTTTCGATCCAGTTTTTGAGTAATTGTTTCCCATATGTGGTCATAATAGACTCGGGATGAAATTGAACCCCACAAACATCATAAGTTTTATGTCTAATGGCCATGATAAGATTATCATTGTCTACAGCAATCTTTATTAAATTATTTGGCAGTGGTTGCGCTGCTATCCATGAGTGATATCTTCCTACTGGGAATGATTTCGGCATGTGACGAAAAAGAACGTCATCGCCTATCACTTTGACATCAGTAGAAACCCCGTGAAAAACTCGATCAAGATTGTCAATAACACCACCAAACGATTCGACAATGGCCTGAAGACCAAGGCAAACGCCTAAGATTTTTTTTGTAGGAGCAAAATGATTAATAGCTGCCATCAATTCACCAGCATCCTTGGGAATACCTGGGCCAGGAGAAAGAACCAGAGCGTCGTAATGCTCAATTTCTTCCATCTGAAATTCGTCATTTTGTTTAACGGTAACGCTACATTCGAGGTCTTCGAGATAGTGCACCAAATTGTAGGTGAATGAATCGTAATTGTCAATAACAAAAACTTTTTTCATAGGTCTAAAATTATATAATATTTGACCGCTACTGTGAAGGAAACAAATAATTAATTAATGATTATGTCTTCCACCTCTATTGGTAGAATATTTTCACATCTGTTGCTTTGTCGCAGTCTGTGGAATTTAAAAAAAATCCTTTGGTTGTCTTTCCATTCAAATCTCTCTAATACAGCATCCACATTGACGACGTCGAATATATCATTTGATATTGTATTTTTAATTTGATACATACAGTTTGTATCATCTTCAAAATACATAATACCTGCATTATAGCCTTCGGGAATTACTTTTTCGACATCTGGTTTTTGACTTTTACAGGATAGCACGATCAAAATTAAATAAAATAAATAGAGTGGTTTCATGAGGTGTGTTTTAAATAAAGATACAAATTCTATTGTACTAGAAATTCGCCCGAAGTTGAAGGCTGCCGGTATGAATCATTCTTAAATTGGTCGACTTTCTTCCAAAATAGCTAATATTAAGATCCAGTGATTTAGTTAATTTCTGTTGACCGACTAGGGACCAAGTCCAGTTTTCGCCAGCTTGAAGTCCCTCTAGCAATTGATAGGCTACGGGAGTATTGTTTTGACCAAAATAACTATTGTTGATGTAACGGAGTTCAGCATTCAATGTCGATGATGATTTCATAACACTCGACAAGGTAAGAGCGAGCTGCTGCTGTTTTAAATATTCTTTTGCGTTTATTTTATTTTGAGTTTGAGTCCATTTATAAATAAACTCTATTTGCGATTGACTTCCAAAAGCATAGATCAAATTTGGACTGAATGATTTTTTAAAAAGATCAAAATTACGACTTTGATATGTCTCACTCTTTCGTTTTTGATTTTCTAATTCTCCTGAAAAATTCACTGTCCAATTTGGGTGGAGCTGATGGACAAGCCTCAATTGATGACGTTCGACGTCATTCTTTATTAGGCCTGTGCTCCAAAGATTTTGAATGCGATTTTTCACATAAAAATAGGATGTATTATATGTCTTTTCGTCACGGTTGTATTGGAGCCCGTTTCTGAACTGAACGTTCAATCCTATAACCTTGTCAGACTCCCAATCAAACAGTTCAAAATCGAAATCTTTGACACTTCTCTTTGCTTTACGTTCAAGTGCAAAAGAGGTTTCGTTATATAATTTATGCCAAATACTATTTTTTTGTCCATTCCCCATAGCTTTTGGGTTGATTTTGATGGTTTGTCTCCAAATCTGTTCTTGTATTTTCACAAATACTTGATGTGGCAGAAACAGACGCACATATGTTCCTTGGTCTTGAAAATTTGCTAATTCAAACTCTTCTAATTCTTGGATGCCATTGTCATTATAATCATTCCAAGTGTACGTGCCTTGTCCTGGCTCTACCTCAACAAAAGTAAACCCTTGTTGCGGCAACTGTCCCGCACTTGTTTCGGCCAATGTTTGCAATAAAACCAAACGCTTAAATAAGTTTTGACGGTATTGCACCCTGGCATTAATCGACGATTCTCCTTGGGATAGTTGAGCATAAGGTGTTTGCTCTCGGTAATTCAAGAACACTGACAAAGCAGCTTGTTGATTGTCGATAATTGAAGTATTTAGGTAAAACGTTTTGGCTTTATTAGCTTTTTGAAGTATTCCGTCGTAAACACTGTCGTTTTCACGATAACGATATCCCAGTTTCCCATGGATGGCCAAGCTGTCACCAATACCTATATAGCCGTCCAACTGCAAAAATCGATTGCTGATTGGCGATATTATGTTAGAAAATTTATTTGTTTTTTGCAGGTCTTCAACATTAAGAATTAGTCCAGACCATGACTTTTCCCCTGAATATTCTGTTTTCTGATTGACTCTTAAAAACGTCGTTTGATTCTCACCGTTGGTGTTTAAGACACTAGAAATAGTTTTTGATCTAATACGTTTACCGCGTAATATGCCGTAAATATTGTGTTTTTGTCCGCTATAGTCATCCCCAAAATTCAAGTGTTCGAATTCGTATTGGATGACTGCTGAACTATCTTTTTTTACAGTTAATCGATTTCTTAAGTATTCTTGAGTGCCTTTGATATCACCTAAATCCCAATCCCTATCAAATTCCACTTGATACAAAGCCTCAATGCTTCTAAATGACTTATTAACCTTACGAATTGAGCTTTCAAAATTCCATTGCCAGCGGTGATCAGCTTCAGAAAAATGATGTGATAATTTCATAAACCCAGCATAGCCATTATTGTCGTCATCGTTTATTGAAGAAAACAAATTTTGATCATATTGACTCCCGGCCAAATCAAAGTCAACTTTCGTCTTTGCACTAATTTGAAAGCTTCCTATTACGTTGGCTAATTTCAAACTTTTTGGTGCTGCTAAATTAGTTACAGGCTCAAAATTGCCTTGAGGAACCCCATCAATTGGTGAAACATATTCATAAATATAGGCGATAGCATCAGTCGACAAGATTTGATAGTTGCCCTCATTTGGGCCAACTTCAGTAAATTTTAAACTAAAAAGATCTTCTTCTGGATCACTTGAGTACTCAAACACTTCTATGCCATCAACCTCTATTTTTCTGTAAAGAATACGATTTGCATCATACGTCGCAGCCTGCGCAGAGGAGGCTAAGAGTTCACCATCCCCTGCCTCAGTTAAAAACTGTTCTTGTGATTCAGAGAGGTTTTGTTGTAAGGATTGGTTTTTTAAATCACTTTCAGCATAAATACTGGCTTCTAAGCTGAACTTCTTTTGCTTTACTGCTGCACCGTTAAAAGTAACGAACCTGGTATAATTTCGATCACTAAATTGATAATCGGCTGTAATACGCATGTCTGAGGTAATTGGAAATGTAGCTGTAAATGTAATTTCTCCAGCGTTATAATCAATCGTGTAATCTCGATCTTGACCACGTTCTAGCGGTAAACCATTCACATAAATACTCTCGCTTCCTGAAACAATTAAAACATAAAGCTCACCTTCTGCCCCCTTCAATTTATATGGACCTTGGTTACCTTCAGTTGCTGTAAATTGAGATCTGGCGAATTGCCCTCTTGCAATAGCTGCAGATCCAAATGCTTGTATTTCGGACCTCTCAGAATGCCATCGGCTGTCAAAGGAAATTCCTTGTATGCGTTTGGTGAAACTGTTAAATTCGGATTGGCTGTTAGTTAAATCGATGTCTCCGCCCTTTAATCTCCAATTGACGCTTTCAAATTCGATGAATATTTGGTCAAAGTCATCAACACGTTTCGAATATCCGCCGTCTTGAATGGGTATATTAGCATCTTGTATTGAGGCTCTTAAAGTGACTTTTTCGCTTAATTTTCCCGATATATTTAAGTCTAAATTACTGTTTAATACCCCGTTTTGATTATTACCAATTGTCAATCCTCTTGATAGAGAACCAGAACTTGAAAGACCATCAAACGGCTTGATGTCGCTCTGAAGGCGCTCTTCCTTTAAGGTATAAAGACGGTCTAAGTTGCCGCTGTTTTTAACGATCATATTATCGTCCAATACTTTATAAGTCTTGGTGATAAAATCGGGAAACTTATTGTAGGTCAACACAATAGAGTCGAGGTCTGGTTTTTTTATGAACGTCAGTAAAGCGTTTTGGTAATCAATAATATATAAATTTGAATCAATGGTCTCTCCTGATTTTGATTTGAGAATAATCGGGTAATTTGAATCGATACTAACGCTATTTACTATTAAAGAATCTGACACAGCGAGAGTCTTGACCACTTCAGAATTCGGGCTAACTTGAGCTGTTACCCATCCTGAAATAAAAATAAAAAATAAGATTAGATTGCGGTTAATCACTGTCATGTTTGTGCGCACTTCAATTCAAACTAAATATCCGATAATTTATTTCGCCGAGTTCGTTAAATCATCATATTTGATCATTAATTTAAAGAAAATACCAATTGTTCGTATTATTTTCGTGTCATTCTCATGCGAATAGGGGCAGTCTTAGTAACTTCGTCTCCATTATATGAAAATCATTTCTTACAATGTAAACGGTGTGCGTGCAGCACAAAAAAAAGGCTTGGTCGAATGGCTTAAAAGTGCGAATGCTGATGTGGTTTGCCTGCAAGAAATTAAGGCCAATCAAGATCAAATCGATTTGCTACCTTTCGAACAAGCGGGCTACAAACATCATTATTGGTTTAGTGCTCAAAAAAAGGGTTATAGTGGCGTTGCCATATTGAGTAAACAAAAGCCTTTACACGTGGAATATGGGACGGGGATAGCCTCTATGGATTTTGAAGGACGCAATATCCGAGCAGACTTTCACGATTGTTCTATTATGAGCGTGTATGTCCCATCAGGAACAAATCTAGACAGATTATCTCATAAGTTTGAGTATATGGACATGTTTCAAGCATATATTGATTCTTTAAAAGAAGATCATCCAAATTTGGTGATTTGCGGGGACTATAACATTTGTCATCAAGCTATTGATATACATGATCCCGTTCGAAATAAAAATGTTTCAGGATTCTTGCCTGAAGAAAGGGAATGGCTTAGTGGTTTTTTGGCAAGTGGTTTTACGGATGCCTTTAGACATTTTAATGATCAACCGCACCAATACAGTTGGTGGAGCTATCGCGCCAATTCACGTGCAAACAATAAAGGTTGGCGTTTAGACTACACGCTGGTTTCTGAACCTCTGACCTCTAAACTCAAGCGAGCAGTCATTCTTTCTGATGCTGTGCATAGTGACCATTGTCCTGTATTAGTAGAACTTTCAAATTAAGATATAATTATGAAGTACACCACATTGCCACAATCGGATATTAAAGTAAGTAAGATTTGCTTAGGGACCATGACTTGGGGCAATCAAAACACCCAGGATGAAGCCTTTGCGCAATTAGATTTTGCCGTTGAAAATGGGATCAATTTTATTGATACGGCAGAATTATACCCCGTTCCAGCCACAGCAGAAACCCAAGGTCGTACCAGTACTATTATTGGCAATTGGTTGAACGAAAGAAAGCATCGAGACCAGCTGGTTTTGGCTACCAAAATTGCTGGTCCAGGAGATTACACAGCTCATATCAGCACAGACGGTTTCAGCCCAGATGCCATAAGATTAGCAGTTGACAAAAGCTTGAAAAGACTTCAGACTGATTATATCGACCTATACCAATTGCATTGGCCAGAAAGGCATACAAATCGATTTGGAATTAGAGATTATCAACACCGTCCAGACGATCCATGGACAGATAACTTTCACGAGGTCCTAAACACACTCGATGAGATACTAAGGTCTGGTAAAATAAGGAAAATTGGACTCTCAAACGAAACTTCTTGGGGAACGATGCGGTATTTGGAAGAGTCTAAAACACATGGCTTGCCACGAATGAGTACCATTCAAAATTCGTATTCACTTCTCAATAGAACGTTTGAAGGGGATTTAGCAGAAATTTCGGTAAGAGAAAAAATAGGACTTTTGGCCTATTCTCCCTTAGCTTTTGGTGTGCTAAGCGGTAAGTATGTGAATAACACAGCGGATGATAATTCGAGATTAAAATTATTTCCACGATTTGCCCGTTATAGCAGCGACCAATCTACTGAAGCTACTAAAAGATATATGGCAATCGCTGAGAAATTCGGTATAAGTCTGTCGCACTTAGCATTGGCTTTTGTAAATACAAGACCATTTGTAACATCAAACATTGTTGGGGCTACCAATCTTGAACAACTCAAAGAGAATATTTATAGTATATATGTGAATTTATCAGATGAATTGCTCAATGGGATTGCCGAGGTTCACAGTCTTATTCCTAACCCAGCACCTTAAGTAGATGCAAAAAAAAACCCCACTTTGGTGGGGTTTTTACTTATCTTAATTTTTTGCCTTTCCTATCTAGAAAATGAAACTCTAGATAAGTAAAAGCGTCTCTTGGCAAGATTTTTACCCAAGTTTTATATTTAAAATACCACTTCATTCGTAACGAAGGAAAGCCTTCTTTTAAAAACGCTGCAATAAATGGATGTATGTGTAACACCATTTTTTTGTGGTTTTTACGAATAAGGGATTCTAATTCAAGGGTGATCTGTTGTAAGAGCATAATAGGTGCTTCTACCTCTTCATTATTCCCTCCATTTGGATCTTTCTCCTTTGTCTTTATATCCATTTCTTGGCGAACACGTTGACGTGTCATTTGGATAAGACCAAATTTTGAGGGCGGCAAAATTTTATGCTTTGCCCTATCATTTTTCATTTCATCTCTAAAATGATTAAAAAGCTGTTTTCTATTTTCAGCTTTCCCTAAATCAATAAAATCGATTACAATGATGCCGCCCATGTCACGTAAACGCAGTTGCCGGGCTATCTCTGTTGCAGCCAACAAATTGACTTCTAACGATACTTCTTCAGGATTTTTTGAGTTGTTTGATCCTTTGCCACTATTCACATCGATAACGTGGAGCGCTTCGGTATGCTCGATAATGAGCGAAGCTCCTTTATCGGTGGAAACGTGACGCCCAAACGATGTTTTGATTTCTCGTTCAACACCATACTTTTCGAAAATTGGTACGGATGATTGATAAAATTTGACTATCGATTCTTTTTCAGGTGCTATTTCAGCAATATTGTCCTTAATTTGATAGTACAAAGTCTCATCGTCTACAACTATTGATGTAAACGAGTCGTTAAAAATGTCCCTAAGGATTGAAAAAGCTTTGTTGCCGTCTTCGTGAATTTTAGTTGGATAATGCGCTTTATTTATTTTTTTACACAAAGCGATCCACTTATTGTAAAGGTTCGACAAATCACGGTCTAAATCCGCTACTTTTTTGTCTTGTGCAACGGTTCTGATAATCACGCCAAATCCTTTTGGTGTGATGCTTTTTACTAATCTTTTGAGTCGTTCTTTTTCTTCATTACCTTCAATTTTTTGAGAAATTGAAATGCGGTCAGAAAAAGGTACCAAAACGAGATATCTACCAGCTAATGAAATTTCGGAATTAAGTCTGGGTCCTTTTGTTGAAATAGGTTCCTTAATGACCTGAACTAAAATTGATTGATTGACTTTTATGGCATCAACAATTCTTCCGTCTTTTTCAATACCTTGCTCTAGCTCATAGTTTTTAAGCGAAAAATCTTTTAGTTTCCCTGAACTAATGCTTTTGACGAATTTCAATAAAGAAGGCACGTTTGGCCCTAAGTCGTGATAGTGTAAAAAACCATCTTTTTCATAACCAACATTTACAAATGCTGCGTTAAGACCGGGAACACATTTTCTTGCTTTAGCAATAAATATATCACCCACAGCAAATTGTGTATCTCCTTCATCTCTGTGTAATTCCGTCAATCTACCATCTTCCATTAGGGCAAAATCAACTTGTCCTGAATCTGAACGTATGATTAATTCTTTTGACATATATAGTTAATTTAAATCCATACCCAAAAGGGGTACAGATGGATTTATGTATAATTTACAAGATACTTTCGTAAAACTCAACAACTTCGCTTTTAGCGAGACTGATGAATTTAGATGTCAAAGAACACTATTGATCGAAGAATAATTTTATGTTATTTCTTCTTGTGACGATTCGCACGTCTGCGTTTCTTACGCTTGTGCGTCGCTACCTTATGTCTTTTACGTTTTTTACCGCTTGGCATAAATAATTATTTTTAGAGTTTAAAATCAATAGGGCAAATTAATTCACTTTTACCTTGTCCTTAACAGACTTTACAAAAACCTTTGCTGGCTTAAAAGCGGGGATATTGTGCGCAGGAATGGTAATTGTGGTATTTTTTGAAATATTGCGACCAGTTTTCTCAGCTCTAGTTTTTACAATAAAACTGCCAAAACCTCTAAGATACACGTTGTCTCCTTTTGAAACAGAGTTTTTTACTTCGGTCATAAACGATTCTACTGTTGCTAAAACATCTCCTTTTTCAATACCCAATTGATCTGATATTTTCGCAACTAATTCAGCTTTTGTCATAAGTGATAATTTATTTCAGGTTATTCTTTAAAGGGTTGCAAATATAGAGCTTATATTCAATAATTCAAGATGATTTATTAATTTTTAAACCCATAAAAGCTTACTTTTGAGCTTTCTATATGAGGCAGACAGAATTTTCCTTTGTTCTTTTAACATGGTTTGATACTTGCCAACGTAACTTGCCATGGCGTTCAACCAAAACACCTTATTTTATTTGGCTATCGGAAGTAATTCTGCAACAAACTCAAGTGTCACAAGGGACGCCATATTTTTTGAAATTCCAATTTAAATACCCAACTGTTTTCGATTTGGCAGCCGCTGATGAACAAGATGTACTTAAAACATGGGAGGGACTCGGTTATTATTCACGGGCACGAAACCTCCATAAAACTGCTATTGAAGTAGCGCACAATCATAACGGAATTTTTCCTAACACAGCTGTAGCACTTCAAAAGTTACCTGGCATAGGTCCGTATACTGCCAGTGCCATAGCGTCCATTTGTTATGACGAATCAATAGCCGCTGTTGATGGTAATGCTTATAGGGTGCTGTCTCGATTTTTTGGAATCGATTTAGCGATCAATCAAAGTGAAGGAATAAAGTATTTTAAACTATTGGCGCAGGATCTTGTGCCTTTTGAAAGGGCTGGTGATTACAATCAGGCGGTAATGGAATTCGGCGCACTTGTATGCACTCCAAAGGCACCTCAATGCTCATCTTGCCCGATAAATGAAAAGTGTGTGGCATTGAGGAGTAATTCAGTATCGAGTTTGCCTTTTAAGATCAAAAAGTCAGCAATAAAAAAAAGATATTTTAATTACCTTTTGCCTTTAGACGCAACGCATCATACGAGGCTAAAAAAAAGAACAGGCAATGGAATTTGGCGTCATTTATATGAATTTCCATTGATTGAGTCCAATGAACTACTCGGGTATCAGGCATTATCGAAAAGTGTGAAAGAAAATACGGATTTTGACCGCTTCAATGATTTGATTTTAATAAATATAGATCCTATTGTGCATAAACTCACACACCAGCATATATTTGCGAACTTTTGGATCGTTCATTTGGATCAGTTAGAAGATGATTTTGTCCATTTTTCAGAGGTAGATCAATATCCTATGCCTCAACTTATTGTGACCTTTTTAAAAAATTTTCGAAATCAAATTAAGTAAACTTTCATTTTTTTGTATTTTTAAAGTCAAAACTATAAATCTGCCTTTAAGGCAATAAAAACCTCAAATTATGTCAGGAACTTTAAACAAGGTTATGTTAATTGGACATCTGGGAGACGATGTCAAAATGCACTATTTTGATGATGGTGCTTGTGTAGGACGTTTTTCTTTAGCGACTAACGAGTCTTATACCAATAAGCAAACTAATGAACGTGTTACCAATACAGAATGGCACAATATTATAGTGCGTAATAAAGCAGCTGAAATATGTGAAAAATATTTAAATAAAGGTGATAAAGTATACATCGAAGGACGTGTAAAAACGCGAAAGTGGCAAGATGACAAAGGCGTTGACCGCTACTCAACCGAAGTGGTTTGTAATGAATTCACTTTCTTAACAACAAAATCTGATTCCACTAATTCTCAAAAGGAATCGGATCAACAAACGGCGCCTCCAGAAGATAATTCAGATTTACCTTTTTAGTATGAACCAATCAAATATAATTTGGACTCCGACCCTTTAAGTTTACTCGTGCTGCGTGGCACTATTGATATAGCCTTTCTTCAGGGGTTGCTAGTTTTTTTTATTTTACTCGGGCTTTCAGCTATTGTTTCTGGATCTGAGGTAGCGTGTTTTTCCTTGACCCAGTCTCAATTGTCTGAGTCTGATTCGAAACGCATACACTTAATCAATATAATGGTTAAGGTGCCGGAACGCCTTTTGGCAACAATATTGGTGGCAAATAATTTTATTAATATCGGAATTGTATTGCTCTTTTCACAACTTGGAAATACTCTTTTTGCAGGGATAGAAGACGCTGTTGCTCGATTTGTTATCGAAATTGTTACTGCTACTTTTTTGCTTTTGATTTTTGGAGAAATTTTACCAAAAATTTATGCGAGTAGAAATAATCTGAAATTTGCCCTGTTTATTGCACAACCCTTATATGCTTTATTCTATGCACTGAAGCCAATCAGTCATCCTATGCAGCGTATCACTTCTTTTTTGAAAAAGGGATTTGCTCAACGAAAGACCAGTCTTAGTGTGGATCAGTTATCGCAGGCTTTGGAACTTACAGATCCCGATGATACATCCAAACAAGAACAAAAAATTTTAAAAGGTATCGTGTCTTTTGGTAATACAGACACAAAACAAGTTATGAGTCAACGGCTTGATATTGTTGCGCTGGATGTCAATGATTCTTTCGAGAATGTCCTTGCAGAAATATTGAAACATGGACATTCGCGCGTACCTGTTTTTGAGGTTGATATTGATCATGTGGTTGGTGTTTTATATGTAAAGGATCTAATTCCCTATTTGAACCGCAAATCGTTCGATTGGACTTCATTAATTCGAGAACCGTTTTTTGTTCCAGAAAATAAAAAACTCGATGATTTGATGGCTGAATTTAAGGAGAAAAAAGTGCATTTAGCTCTGGTAGTTGATGAGTATGGAGGCACCTCTGGATTGGTGACTCTCGAGGATGTCATTGAAGAAATTGTAGGCGATATATCCGATGAATTTGATCAAGAGGATATCAGCTTTACTAAATTGGATGAGAACAACTTTAGCTTTGACGGTAAAACAATTTTAAAAGATGTTTACAGAATTGCTCAAATAGAAGATTTTGAGCTTTTTGAGTCGGCTAAAGGAGAAGCTGATACCCTTGCAGGGTTAATTCTTGAGCTTTCTGGTGGTTTTCCTAAACGAGGTGCGGTAATTTCTTTTAACACTTATAAATTTACCATTGAACAACTGGATCGTAAACGCTTAAAAAGAATTAAATTATCAAAACTCCCACGCCTTACATAGTTAAACTGTTTGTCCTTTTGTTATTAGCACATTCCTGTAATGAAGCCACTGTGCCCAAGCCAAAGGGATTTTTAAGACTTGATTATCCAGAAGTGAAGTATGTGAATTTCAACCATGATCCTGCTTTTTCTTTTGATAAAAGTATTTGGTGTGATGTATATCAATCTGTTCGACAAGATGCGTTTGTTCAAAAGCAAATCAATTTAGTCTATCCAACACAAAATGCTGTTCTTTATTGCAATTATACCTCTCTAACGTATAATGATTTGAATAGGCTCTTGTTAGACGCGGAAACGCGTACTCAGAAGCATACTGTTAAAGCTGATGCTATCGAAATGCAACCTTATGCTGATGATGTAAACAAGGTTTACGGTATGCTTTATGATGTTTCTGGTGATGCAGCTTCGCCAATTCAGTTTTATGTTACCGATAGCATCAATCATTTCTTGTCAGGTGCTCTTTATTTTTCAAGCCAACCTAACTATGACTCGATACGCCCTGCTATAGATTATCTGAGAACGGATGTGCGTCATTTATTGGAAACGTTGCGCTGGAATCAAGAGAATTTTTAAGATTTTTTATCCTTACAGCACGCTTTTTCGCAACCTGGTTTACAAGCCTCTTTTTTTTCACTCATTGCTTTATCCTTGCAACAAGGTTTGTCACAATCTGCTTTGCACATTTTTTTCGAAGCCTTTTCTTTACAGCAAGGTTTTTCGCAATCTGCTTGACACATTTTAGCATCCGTTTTGCAGCATGGCATTGAGCACGCCAATTTTTCGGCCTCAGTTTTCCCTTCACAGCATGCCATAGTGCAAGCCTTTTTTTCTGTTGAGGAATTTGTAAAAGATTCAACAATTTTGAGGTCGACTACTTTATACATATCCCCAGAAGCCGTGACAGAAGCTTCAAGATCTTCTAGAGAAAGAAGACTATCGTCAAATTTTACTTGAGCCATTTTAGTATCGAAGTTGACCATTGCAGATCCGACACCTTTCATTTTATTTAAATTTTCTTCAATAGTCTTAGCACAGCCCATAGCGCAGGTCATGCCTTCAATGGTAAACTCTGCCATTGCATAATCGCTAAAGTCTTCATTGGTTTGAGACGTTTCAGTAGTTTCTACCTCAACAATTTCACCATCATTGGAGGCATTTTTGCATTGGAAACTAAGTAAAACGAGTAGAGTTAAAGCAAGGTATTTCATAATATTACAATTATTTGTTAGGTCGAGTAAAAGTAATTAAAATATTATATTTCTTTGCAAACTAATAAGAGAAAAACGTGAACTTTAAAGGGGTTTTTACTCAATACAAGAAGTGGTTTTTTTTAGTTGCTTTATCAATCATTTGGGGGAGCTCCTTTATTTTAATTAAAAAAAGTCTCACTGGCTTAGAGCCTTTGCAGTTGGGTGCTTTGAGGTTATTGTTTTCCGGCGCCATGATTTTATTCTTTGGTGCACGATTGATCAGAAATATTTCAAAAAAACAATGGCCTTGGGTGATGTGGTCTGCTATTTTAGGTACTTTTTTTCCTTCATTTTTGTTTGCTATTGCTGAAACTGAAATTGATAGTGCTGTTGCCTCTATCCTAAATGGACTAGTTCCTCTTAATACTATCTTGTTTGGATTCGCCATTTTTAAAATCGGATCAACCAAACGTCAGCTCATAGGGGTTTTGGTAGGATTCGTTGGAACAGCCTTGCTCATCGGTTATGGTGCACAATTCAATCCACAACAAAATTATTACTATGCTGGTTTTATTATTCTATCAACTTTGATGTATGCGGCGAATATTAATATCATCAAAAAGCACCTTCAAGAAATGACAGCGCTGACTATAGCTGCTGGAAATTTTATTCTATTAATGATTCCTGCCTGTATTATACTTGTTGTCAGTGGTTTTTTCGAAAATGATACATACCGCTCCGACGCTGTGTTAACATCAATGGGATATGTTATTATTTTGTCTCTCTTTGGAACAGCATTAGCCAAAGTCCTTTTCAATCAGTTGGTTCAAATGTCAACACCAGTATTTGCCTCTTCTGTTACTTATTTGATGCCACTTGTTGCCGTGTTGTGGGCTACACTTGACGGCGAGACATTTTACATGGAGCAGGGCATAGCAGCAATTTTTATTTTATTGGGGGTTTATATGTCAAATCGTAAAAAATGATTTTAGCTTGAGTCACTATTATGTAAGGAAACATTTGTTGGTTTTTTAAATTACACTATATTTGCACGCATTTTAACAATGATAAACCTTTAAACCCAGCGCGATGTACGCAATTGTAGAGATAGCAGGGCAACAATTCAAAGTTGTAAAAGACCAAAAAGTCTTTGTAAATCGTTTGGATTCTGAAGAAGGCAACAAAGTCACTTTTGACAATGTGCTTCTTTTGGACGACGGTGGCAAAGTAACTTTAGGCGCCCCGGCTATAGACGGTGCTCAAGTGAGTGCCAAAGTTTTAAAACACTTACGCGGTGATAAAGTCATCGTGTTTAAAAAGAAACGACGTAAAGGATACCGTGTCAAGAATGGACATCGTCAGTCTTTTACTGAAATTCAGATTGACAGTATTGTTACTTCTGGCGCCAAAAAAACGGCACCAAAAGCCGAAAAGACTTCTGTCAAGACAGAACCTGTGAAGACAGTTAAAGATGAAACAATAGCTCCAGCTGCTGATTTGACTAAAATGTCTGTCGCTGAATTAAAATCATTGGCAAAAGAAAAGGGTCTTACAGGAATTTCGGCTATGAAAAAAGCCGATCTTATCGCGGCCTTAAGCTAACCATTTAAAAGACATAAACCATGGCACATAAAAAAGGAGTCGGTAGTTCAAAGAACGGCAGAGAATCAGAATCGAAACGTCTTGGCGTCAAGATTTTTGGTGGCCAAGCGGCCATTGCGGGAAACATAATTATCCGCCAACGCGGTACAACACACCACCCAGGTGATAACGTCTACGCCAGTAAAGATCACACACTTCATGCGAGAGTTGACGGTATTGTTAAATTTCAAAAGAAAAAAGACAACAAGTCATTCGTATCGATTGTGCCCTTTGAGGCCTAAAATTCGTCTGAATCGTTTTAAAGGCCTTACATCAGTAGGGCTTTTTTTATTTATTCTCATATCTACCAAGCGATGTATTTGGTAGAGATATTAAGTGTACCTTTGCCGCTTCAATAAGAGTAGGTCTTTTTTTTGCATTTGATCGCTCTAAAAAACCACTCTAAATGTCATTTGACGAACTCGGATTATCTCCTGAGCTATTAAAAGCAGTAGCTAAACAAGGATACACAGAACCAACACCAATTCAAGAGCAAGCCATTCCACTAGTCTTATCAGGCTCGGATATGCTGGCATCAGCTCAAACAGGTACTGGTAAAACAGCTAGTTTTACTTTACCCATACTACAGCATCTAAGCAAAAAAGAGTTAAAAGGAAAGCGTCAACCACGTGCTCTTATTTTAACTCCAACGAGAGAATTGGCCGCTCAGGTATCGAGCAATCTTCGTTCGTATGCTCAGTTTACTAACCTCCGGTCAACGGTTATTTATGGTGGTGTAAATCAAAATCCTCAGGTGCGCGCCCTTCAACAAGGACAAGATATTGTTATCGCGACGCCTGGACGACTTCTTGATTTGTACAATCAAAGACACTTATCGTTGCGTGCTATATCTATGTTTGTATTAGATGAAGCTGATCGAATGCTGGATATGGGTTTTTTGGGCGATATCAAAAAGATCATATCCTTGATGCCAGAAAAACGACAGAACCTTATGTTCTCGGCTACTTTTTCGGGAGAAATAAAAAAACTTACTAAGGAATTTTTACATAATCCTGTTACGGTGGACGTTTCTCCACCAAATTCAACGGTGACTGCAATTGCTCAAAAAGCCTATCGTGTCGATAAGGCGAAAAAAACGGAATTATTAGTCAAACTCATTAATGAAGAAGCATGGGGTCAAGCACTTGTTTTTACTCGAACAAAGCATGGCGCAAATAATTTAAGTGATCGTATTGAAAAAGCGGGCATCTCATCAGTGGCTATTCATGGCAACAAAAGTCAAGGTGCGCGTACAAAAGCTTTGGCCGATTTTAAGCGTAAGAAGGTACAGATTCTAGTGGCTACAGACATCGCTGCTCGAGGTCTTGATATTCCATTATTACCTCACGTAGTCAATTTTGATTTACCGAACATCTCTGAGGATTATGTGCATCGTATAGGTCGAACAGGTCGAGCTGGCGCTGATGGTGTAGCCATTTCATTTGTAAGTCCTGACGAAAACAATTATTTACGAGGAATTGAAAAATTAATCGATTTTACTATTCCAGCAGAGGTTCCGGAAGGATTTTTAACACCCAGAAAACCTTCGAAAAAGGCGATGGCGAGAGGTGAGGGTAGAGGTCCTAGACGTAACGAACCAAAGTCCGAAAGAAATTCTTCAGGAAGCGGATTTAAAGGAAAATCGCGAAGACCATCCAACAACAGTGATATAGAGAAATCCTCGTCCAAAGGACAAAAGAACGGCACTGCGAAGCCAAAGGATCGCAAGCCGAAAAAACGATGGTATTAATACCTATAGTATTCTGGCTTGAATGGACCTTTAACTTCAACACCAATATATTTGGCTTGTTCGGCACTCAATTGCTCTAGCTCTACACCTAATTTTTCAAGGTGCAGCTGGGCTACTTTCTCATCAAGATGTTTTGGCAGCATATAAACCTGATTACCATAACTGTCGCAGTTATTCCACAATTCAATTTGTGCCAATACTTGATTGGTGAACGAGTTGCTCATCACAAAACTAGGGTGTCCTGTGGCGCAGCCCAAATTGACTAATCGCCCTTCGGCCAAAACAATGATATCTTTGCCATTAATAGAATATTGATCGACTTGTGGTTTGATTACCGATTTTGAGTGACCATGATATTCGTTCAACCAAGCCATGTCGATTTCATTGTCAAAATGACCAATATTACAAACAATGGTCTTGTCTTTCATGGCTTCAAAATGTCGTTGAAGCACAATGCCTTTATTCCCTGTTGCTGTGACTACAATGTCAGCATTACTAATCACAGAATCTAATCGTTTTACTTCAAAGCCATCCATTGCAGCTTGAAGCGCACAAATCGGATCGATCTCCGTTACAGTAACAATACTTCCAGCACCTCTAAATGAGGCGGCAGTACCTTTGCCAACATCGCCATAGCCACAAACGACGACGCGCTTGCCAGCAAGCATCAAATCGGTTGCACGACGAATGGCATCGACAGCACTTTCTTTACAGCCGTATTTGTTGTCAAATTTGCTTTTTGTTACCGAGTCGTTGACATTAATTGCAGGCATGAGCAGTGTACCGTTAGCCATACGTTCGTATAATCGGTGCACGCCTGTGGTAGTTTCTTCTGACAGGCCGTTGATGCCGGCAGCCAGTTCTGGATAATGGTCAAATACCATATTGGTCAAATCACCGCCATCGTCTAAAATCAAATTTAAAGGCAGACGATCTTCGCCAAAAAAGAGGGTTTGTTCAATACACCATTCAAATTCTTCTTCGTTCATGCCTTTCCAAGCATAAACTGGAATCCCAGCAGCCGCAATAGCCGCTGCAGCGTGATCTTGTGTAGAAAAAATATTACATGAACTCCAAGTGACATCTGCGCCCAGTGCAACTAATGTTTCAATTAGTACGGCTGTTTGAATGGTCATGTGTAAACAACCGGCAATGCGAGCACCTGCTAATGGCTGAGTAGGACCAAACTCTTCGCGTAGCTTCATTAAGCCTGGCATTTCAGCTTCGGCCAAAGTAATTTCCTTACGACCCCATTCAGCTAGGGATTTGTCTTTTACTTTATATGGTACAAAGGTTACAGTTTTAGTGCTCATAAGTTTATATTTGTCTTTGAAATTGCGTAGCAAAAATACGCATTCCTAGCAAAAGAACCGTGCCATTATTCAAAACCATAAAGGTAGATTTTAAAACTTCTGTTTACATCTGGCAGATTACGGAAGATGCTGACGATTTGGGAAATAACCTACAATTGACTCCTGCCTCCATATCACGCGTTCAAGGTATGAAGAGTCATATACATCGTTGTGGGTTTTTGTGTATTAGACATATGCTAGCCATAGAAGGATATGTTGATGCAGATTTATTTTATGATGAATATGGAAAACCGCATTTAATGGATGGAAAATTTATATCGATTACTCATTCTTTCGATTATGCTGCTATTATTGTGTCTGACAAACCAGTGGGGATTGATATTGAAAAAGTCAGGTCTAAAATCACTCGAATTGTGAAAAAATTTATTGGATTTGAGTCGGTATATTTAAATCCCAAAAAACCTGACTATATGGTTCATTTGACTGCGATTTGGTGTGCTAAAGAATCTTTATATAAACTGTTTGCTACACCAGGGTTGAGTTTTAAAAGCCACCTCAAAATTCAAGAGTTTGATTCAACAGAAGGTCAGCTTATGGGTGAGTGTCATCATGATGTGATCAACCAAAAGCATAAATTAGTGCATTTGTCTCTAGGAGACTATCATTGTGCTTACACCATTAATTAGTCCTGATCGATAAAATGTATATTTGCTCGATTTTTAACTCAACCATCTTATGACGGAGGTCATCAATTTTTTTATCGAGCCTTATATGGGCCGATCGGTAACTTTAATTTCACTCGAAATTGTGGCTTTTTTCTTTGGTATTGTGAGTGTCGTTTATGCCAAACAGGCCAATATTTTGGTTTATCCAACGGGATTGGTAGCCACTTTAATTGCGGTTTATTTGTTGTTTTTGGCTGAATTAATGGGGGACATGATGATGAACTTCTATTATTCCATTATGAGTATTTACGGTTGGTGGAATTGGACCCGACGACAAGACGAGCGATTAACAGTTAATATTTCAAGAACCAATCAAAAAGATAAAATTATTGGATTAGTCATGTTTGCGGCCACTGTAGTGGTCACTTATGGCGTATATTTTTTTAGTGGAGTAGCCATAGGAGCAACAAATTATATTGATATTTTTACTTCGGGACTGTTTTTCACCGCTATGTTTTATATGGCATCCAAAAAACTAGAGAATTGGACGCTGTGGATCATCGCTGATATCATTACAGTACCTTTATATTTGTATCGTGGCTGGGGCTTTTTGTCCTTACAATATTTAATATTTACCATTTTGGCCATTCAAGGCTATCGCACATGGAAAAATCAATTGAGCAGCAGGCTGCAAACTGCATAAAAGTAGTTCTTTTTGGACCCGAATCTACTGGTAAAACCACATTGTCACAGCAATTAGCGGCACATTATCAAACTGAATGGGTGCCCGAATTTGCTCGAGATTATTTGCAGGAGAAATGGGATAAGGAACAAAAGTCCTGCGAACCGAAAGATTTGATGCCTATTGCAGTTGGGCAAATGGCTTTAGAAAACGAACTGGCACAACAAGCTGATAAAATCTTGATTTGCGATACAGACTTGCTCGAAACTAAAGTTTATTCTGAAATCTATTATGATGGGTATTGCCCAGAACCCATTGCCAAAGCTGCACTGTCACATCATTATGATTTGTATTTTTTGACCGATATAGACGTGCCCTGGGAAGCCGATGACCTGCGTGACCGTCCACAATTGCGCCGGGCCATGTTTGAGGCCTTTAAAGCTACCCTAGACCGCTACCAAAAGCCTTATATCCTACTAACAGGATCCAAGGAAGTGCGCTTCGAAACGGCCGTTAAGGCTATTGAGGCTTTGATGGTGCATTCCTAACCTACTCTTCATTTATATAATCGAATCCGGTTACGATACTGTCTTTAAAAATGAACTTATTGCTTTACAAGTATTATTTCTTCATACGAGGGTAAAGAAAACCCTTGATTTGAAGGTTCGTCGTCTATTAAAATTCTTGCATGTCCTTGAATATACCATTTTGCTTGTTGGGGATTAGTTCCAGGCACAAGTGTAAAATAACCAGTTGCACTTTTATGTTTTATATAATCCACAACACCAATATTCAGTCTGTTGTGATTATTAGAATTATACCCTCCACTAATCGGATGGTATAAATCATCATACGATTCATTTAACTTATTATCAATTAAAACACCATTCTTAATGTATTTAAATTTTCCAACGATTAGATCATAAAAATCACCATTGGGATATTCCACCATTTCGGCTTTAGAAAAAACGATTTCAAAGGAAGAATTTCCATTTTCCCATTTCCAGGTGCCAACAAAGCGGTCATGAATATTATCCATATCCTTCAGATACATGCCGTCTTGCATTTGGTCTAGTGTATAGGTGGTTTTTGTCTTAAATGATCTTAAAAGGGTATAACTGAAATATTTTTGATTTTCTGTTCGAAAGGCAAAACACCAATCTTAAAAAATCCTATATTTGTCCCGTTCTCGAAAGGGGTGCCAAAAGCGGCTGAGATCATACCCATTGAACCTAGAACAGGTAATGCTGTTTAGGAAATTTTTGTTAAACCTGAGGCGTTAAGGCGCCTCACAAACCCGAGTAATTCCCCTTTGTTATTCTTATTTTAGAACAACATGATCACACTCAAACCACCTTTTTTTGCAATCCTGTTATTGCCATTCCTTGCCATGAGTCAGCAAACCCAAGACAGCCTCATCACTCAAAATCTGGAAGCCGTTTTGTTGCGTTCGGTAAAGGTTAGGTCCAATGCGCCCATTACCCATAGTAATGTGACCAAGGCCGATTTGGTTTTGCGAAACTTAGGTCAAGATCTGCCCTATCTGCTCAATGATTTGCCGTCGGTTGTTGCTACCAGTGATGCAGGTGCTGGGATTGGTTACACAGGTCTTCGCATAAGAGGGGTGAGTGCCCAATCGACAAATATCACCATCAATGGGATTCCCTATAATGACGCAGAATCTCTCAGTACTTATTGGGTAAATTTGCCCGATTTTTCCTCTTCTGTAGAGCAGCTGCAAGTGCAACGTGGCGTAGGAACATCAACCCTTGGTGCTGGTGCTTTTGGTGCAAGTATTGCCATCCAAACTGAAGACGCCACCGAAGGTGCTTTCGCCGAAATGTCTCATAGTGTTGGAAGTTTTAACACCTTCAAGCATACACTCAAATTTTCTACAGGATTAATCAATGACCGTTTATCCTTTTCTGGAAGAGCTTCCAAAATAATTTCTGATGGTTATATTGATCGCGCCAGCTCCGATTTGAAATCATACTTTGTTCAAGGTACGTATCAAACCGATCAGAGCTTGTTGAAAGCCATTGCCTTTGGGGGACAAGAGCGCACTTACCAAGCATGGTATGGTATTGACCCAGATACTTATGCAGCTTCTCCAACTTTCAACTATGCTGGCATTTACAGCGATGCAGATGGAAATATTCAGTTCTATGAGGATCAGGTGGACAATTACCAACAAGACCATCACCAATTGCATTGGCAAAAGCGATGGAGCTCATTATGGTCTACACAGGTCAGTTTGAATTATACCCATGGTAAAGGGTATTATGAGGAATTTAGGGAGGATGACGTTTTGACAAATTATGCCCTGTCCAGTAGTCTGACAAATACTAGCGATGTGGTGCGACGTCGTTGGCTGGACAATGATTTTTATGTGGTCAGCGCCTCAGCAAGCCGGCAAAAACAAAACAATGAATGGCTGTTAGGGTTGTTCTACAGCAGTTATATTGGCGATCATTTTGGTGAAATCATTTGGGCGGCCATGGCCGAAAATGGCTATCCTGGTCAACAGTATTATTTTGGTCTAGGCAAAAAAAACGAGTTTAGCAGTTACGCAAAATTGACCAAAAACTTAGGTGCAGATTGGCAACTCTATGCCGATGCTCAGTGGCGTAGGGTAGATTATAACACAACGGGTTTGAATTCAGACCGATTACCATTTGAAGTGGATGTCAATTATAACTTTTTTAATCCTAAAGTGGGGGCAACCTACAAGCTTAATAATAAGCATGGTTTTTATGGGTCAGTAGCCCGAGCCAATCGCGAGCCGGCGCGGTCAGATTTTGAAAACAACCCAGATGTGAAACCCGAAACTTTGACTGATTTTGAGTTGGGATGGCGCTTCGATAATAAACGGTCCAAAATTGATTTGAATGCTTTTTATATGGCCTATGACGAGCAATTGGTTCTGACTGGAAACATCGATAATAATGGCACCCCGATTAGAGATAATAGTGGCAAAAGTTACAGGGCAGGCATTGAATTATCGTCAAGAACTGATTTGACAAATAAGCTTATGATGTTTGCCAATTTGAGCTGGAGTTCCAATCAAACAGAACAAACCATTTCATCGTTTAATGGTGAACTGACCAACTTCGGGAAGCGTGATTTGACCTTTTCGCCAGAATGGGTAGGAAGCAATCGTTTGAGCTTTAGAGCCTCAGAAAAATTGGAATTAAACTGGTACACAAAATGGGTAAGCGACCAATATATGAGTGATATCAATGCGCCGATTTCGAGGCTTGATGGTTACTTACTGAATGACTTTGGGGCGAGTTTTATTTGTCAGCCAAAAGCTATTTTAACCAGTATACGGTTTGATCTTATGGTCAATAATATTTTGAATGTCGATTACATTTCTAATGGTTATTATTATTCCTATGATGATGATTTTTCAAATCCGGGAATGATTCAAACCGTAGAAGGTATAGGCTATTATCCCCAGGCAGGAACTAATGTCTTGGCTGGAGTGACCCTCAGATTTTAATTTGAAATGTAGAGTGTGTTTCCTGATTGCGTCACTGGGTAACTTTTTAGCGCACAGCTAAGACTGGGATTTTGCATAGGCTGCCCAGTGAATAGACTATAAGAATTACCGTCGTCACAGCCACATACCCCAACCACGCCGTCAACAGTTAGTGTACCACAACTGTTAGGAATGTGATTTGGATCGGCTGCATCCCAAGCCAAATAACCTATCCCTGCGTTGATGACAATCAATCCTGAATTGGCGGCACTCGGAACAAAAACGGCATTACTGGTAAACAGCAAGGCGCTATATTGCGGTAAATTCATGTTTACAACCTCATTAACGCCAATGTTAAGAAGGTAATTACAATTGGGATTGAGAACATCTTTTTTCTTACAGCCTATTGCCAATAAGACAAAAACTAATAATTGTGACAATCGAAAAAATTTCATCTTTGTGACTTAATGGTCTAAAATTACACTAAAAAGTGTAGAATCATATTTTTTTATAACTTTGCACTTAATCTCGTGATAACGAGATTTTTCTATTTATAAAGAGAAAACAAAAACCATTTCAATAACCCCAGCTTAACCGCGTCCTGAAATAACATTTTGTGTGTTTTTTAATTGAGGTGTTTTTTAAGGAGGCTTGTGGAAAAATATTTAAAATATGAGTCAAGTATCATACTATACCGAAGACGGTTTAAAAAAACTTCGTACCGAATTGGCGCAATTAAAAGATGTTGAACGCCCAAAGGCGTCGCTTGCTATTGCTGAAGCTCGTGATAAAGGTGATTTGAGCGAAAATGCAGAATACGACGCAGCCAAAGAAGCACAGGGAATGTTAGAGTTACGCATTGCCCGTCTTGAAGAGGCTCTTTCTGGAGCACGATTGATTGATGAATCTCAACTAGACAATTCTAAAGTGTTGATTTTGTCACGCGTTAAAATAAAAAACCAGGCCAACGGTATGGAAATGAATTACACATTGGTAGCAGAAAGTGAAGCAGACTTGGCTTCAGGAAAAATTTCTGTAAACTCACCAATCGGTAAAGGGTTGCTTGGGAAGTCTGTTGGTGAGATCGCTCAAGTGCAAGTGCCAAATGGCGTGGTCAATTTTGAAATTTTAGAAATTACAAGATAAGAATGGCGTCGATTTTTTCTCAAATCATTTCTGGTGATATTCCTTGCTATAAAGTAGCTGAAAATCCTTATTGCATTGCTTTTCTAGACATCAACCCAAATACTAATGGCCATACCTTATGTGTGCCTAAACTAGAGGTGGATAAATTCTATCACATGGATACTAAGCATTATCAAGAATTGATGAGGTTTTCGAAAATCATTGCTATGGCTTTAGAAAAGGCCATACCATGTAAACGGGTAGGACTAACTATTATTGGACTCGAAGTGTCTCATACTCATGTTCACTTGCTACCCCTAGTCGATATGACCGCTACGGATTTTTCAAAAAAAATCCCAACGCCAACGGTTGACGAATTTAAAGAGACTGCAGTGCGTATTTCTAGTTTTATACCAGATTCAATCTGATGGAGAAGGTGGTTCCTACACCCAGCTCCGATTGATGAACCTTTATTTTACCGTTGTGGTAATCTTCAATAATACGTTTGGCCAAAGACAAACCTAATCCCCAACCGCGACTTTTCCCAGTATGTCCAGCTTCAAATATTTTTAAAAAATTATTTTTTGAAATACCTGTACCTTGATCTTTGATTAGAACTTCAACATCCTGTTGATCTTTTATAATTTCAATTTGAATCACACCCTGACCCTTCATGGCATCAATACCATTCTTAATTAAGTTTTCAATGGTCCAGCCATAAAGCTGCGGGTTGATTTGAGCTATATGTTCTTCGGAATCTGATTTGAATTCAATAGATATGAGTGTCGATTGCCTTTTTTGATGATAATTAACGGCATCTCTTGTAATCGCTACAATATTAAGAGGACTCAATTTTGGCTTGGCACCAATTTGACTGAACCGTTCTGTGATGGTTTTAAGGCGATCAATGTCTTGCGTCATATCATCTAAAGGTAAAGTGGCATCGTTGCGCGCTTTAAGCAACTCAATCCATCCCATTAGAGCAGATAAAGGCGTGCCGATTTGGTGAGCAGTCTCCTTGGCCATTCCTGTCCAAAGTTTATTTTGTTGTGCGATTTGTGCGCTGCGATTAAAGAAAAAAACCAGTGCTAAAAAAAGCAATACAATGAGCAGGAGTGCCAATGGGTAATATTGCAATTTGGCTAAAATGGGTGCATTTCCATAATAAATGGTTTGAACCACTTGGCCTTCAGATAGCACCTCAATGGGTTGGTTTTCCTTTTTGAAAGTCTCGATCAAGTTTTGAATTCTAGAATCGTTTTCTATCAAATTTTCTGGTAAGTTATTGGTGCTTACGGTGCCTTCTGAATCAACCACAATCATAGGTGTGGTTTTGTTGCTGGTCATGATTGAAAGAACCAAGTCAAGATCTTTGTTATCGTCTAATGCCGAGTCAATAAGCTCTCTATATGCATTAGCCCAAATGGTCATTTTGGCTGTTTCTTCGGCCTTAAAATTTTTGAAAAACACGTTGGTGTTCCATAAAATTAAAACCACTAGACTCATAGAGATTGTAGTCAGAATCCAACGCCATTTTCTGTTGTATGTAATCAAAATGCTATCTATTATTGGAACAATATACATCAAAATACTTGCTTTTCGAATTTCATTTATCGTTACAGGCAGTTCTATTTTACTAAATTTGTAGCCATAACATCAGCCAATACAACCAATACGATGACTTCTTTTTTGACCAAAGACCTGAACACACAGCAAATGCAAGATATTTTGCAAAACAGTATTGGCCCACGCCCAATTGCAATGGCCAGTACTATTGACACTGAAGGTCGTCCAAACTTGTCCCCCTTCAGTTATTTCAATGTATTCAGTGCCAATCCTCCAATATTGGTGTTTTCACCAGCAAGACGTGTAAGAGACAATACCGTTAAGCACACCTTGGAAAATATACAAGAAGTAGCTGAGGTTGTCATTAACGTAGTAAATTATGACATGATTCACCAAGTTTCTTTGAGCAGCACTGAGTATGCCAAAGGGGTTAATGAATTTCTAAAGGCAGGATTTGATATGTTGACTTCCGATGAGGTGAAACCTTTTCGGTTAAAACAATCTCCCGCTCAATTTGAATGTAAAGTTATTGATATTGTGTCTCTTGGTTCAGACGGTGGCGCAGGAAATTTGGTTATTTGTGAAGTGCTTAAAGCCCATATTTCTGATAATGTTCTTGATTCGGATGGTCGAATTGATCCTTTTAAAATGGATTTGGTAGCTCGTGCGGGAGGTAGTTATTATTCTCGGGCTAAAAGCGGATTCTTTGAAATCCCTAAGCCCATTTCAACGTGTGGTATTGGTGTTGATGCCCTACCAGAATCTGTTAAAGAAAGTTCTATTTTTACAGGAAACGATTTGGGTAAATTGGCCAATATCACTAATTTGCCATCAAAGGAATCGATTGATCGATTTGTGGAAGATCAACGCCAACAAGGTTTAGATATTTTGCAAATGGATCAAACAGAAAAACAACATAAAGCCAAGACATTTCTAGATCATAACGATGTAGAAAATGCATGGTTTATTTTATTATCATAACAAAAACATATGGAAGTTCAAGGAAAAATTAAACGACTAAGTGACACACAAACTTTAGGCAGTGGAGGTTTTAGAAAGCGTGAAGTGGTTGTCACTACAGAAGAACAATATCCTCAGCATTTAGCAATTGAGTTCGTTCAAGATAAAACAGAATTGCTCAACAACTATCGTGAAGGACAAAGTGTTAAAGTTAGTATTAACCTTAGAGGTCGCGAATGGGTTAGCCCTCAGGGTGAAACAAAATACTTTAACTCCATTCAAGGATGGCGGATTGAGGCTTTGGAATCAGCTCCTCAAGGGGGGTCTGATTTACCTCCTGTGCCACCAGCAGCTGCGTTTCAACCTATGGATGAAATGAATGATGAAGAGCAAGACGACTTGCCATTCTAGAACATGATGATCACCAGGCACATTACTGCCTTTTATCAACGGTATTTTCCGTCACCATTTACCATTGCTATTCTTTTGACATTGGTCACTATGATGTTGGCTTTTGTTGCAGGTGAAGACAAAAGTTGGTTTGGTGTAGTTTCAATATTTTCTTATTGGGAGCAAGGCATTTGGAACAACGATCTTTTGGTCTTTGCTTATCAAATGATGCTCATTTTGGTGCTCGGTCATGTATTGGTGCTCAGTTCGCCTATGCAGGCTGTCATTAGAATGCTCACTAAGTATGCGACGACAACACAAAACGCTGTTGTTTTGGTCAGTGTCACGACCATGTTGGTAGCTTTTTTTAATTGGGGCTTAGGCCTTATTTATGGCGCCATCTTGGCGCGACAAATTGGTGAACACTTGCAACGTTCTGGAAGGTCCTTTAACTATCCACTTATCGGTGCGGCTGGTTATTCGGGATTGATGGTTTGGCATGGTGGTATCAGTGGATCTGCACCGATTAAAGTTGCTGAATCGGATCATTTGTTAAGTTTGATGAGTGGGGTCATGTCTTCAGACCATATACTTCGACTGCCACAAAGTATTAATTTTGATCAAACTATTTTCAGTACAGGTAATTTGCTCATTTTCTTAACAGTTCTGATCGTTATTCCTTTTACGCTAAACCGTTTGGCGAAATATGCCCCCTCCACAAAAGTATATTTCAATTTCGAAGAAAAACAAATTGACAAACCCGATGAGGATGGTAATAAGCTAGATCGTTCTCGGCTATTGTCTTTTGGTTTTGGTTCAATCATTTTGATCGCCTTTTGGATGCAATATGGGAGCGCTCTTAGGACGCTTCAGATCACGCCAAATATGCTCAATTTTTTTATGCTTGGTCTAGCGTTAATACTGCATAGGAATTTTTCATCTTTCGGAGCTGCGACTTCAAAAGCCATTGTCGGTACTTCGGGTATTTTGATCCAATTCCCATTGTATTTTGGGATTATGGGTATTATGAAAAGTGCTGGATTGGTGGTCTTCTTTTCTGATTTCTTTGTAAGTATTTCTACTGCAATAACACTACCTATTTTTACATTTTTCAGTGCTGGATTGGTCAATATATTTGTTCCAAGTGGTGGTGGTCAATGGGCCATTCAGGGGCCTATTATCATAGAGTCGGCGCAACAGCTTGGCGTTCCACTGCCTAAAATGGTTTTGGCATTGGCCTATGGCGATCAAATAACGAACATGCTTCAACCTTTTTGGGCTCTTCCATTGCTTGGTATTACTCAAATCAAAGCTAAAGACTTGCTGCCCTGTACTTTAATTATGATGATTGTCGGTGCGGTTATTTTTATATTAGGTTTGTTGGTCATCTGATCTATAAAGACGCCTTGTATCACTGCAATTCTTTATACCTGAAACACGATTCGATATGATCATTCACCATTCCTGTAGCTTGCATATGGGCATAAATCACTGTTGATCCAATAAATTTAAACCCATGCTTTTTTAATACTTTACTAATCTCATCACTCAAAGGCGTATTGGCTGGTAGATCTGTTTGCTTTGAAAAACGATTTTGAATAGGCTTGTGATTTACAAATGCCCATATAAAATCACTAAAACTCCCATAGGTTTTTCGGATGTCGATAAAGGCCTGAGCATTTGTAATAGCAGCCCTAATTTTGAGTTTGTTTCTAATGATCCCTGCATTGTTTTCCAGTTCTAAAATTTTATCTTGGTCATACTGAGATATCTTTTCAAAATCAAACTGGTCAAAAGCAAGTCGAAATTGTTCTCGTTTTTTTAAAACCGTAATCCAGCTTAAACCGGCTTGAAAGGTTTCAAGTATTAAAAATTCAAAAAGCTGCTGATCGTCCCTCACGGGAACGCCCCATTCATGGTCGTGGTACGCTTCATAAATAGGGTCTCCTAAACACCATTCACATCGGTTCATTTGTTATAGATTTAAGAAGAGCGTCGAGTTGCCAAGCATTTCGGATATCAAAATTGCCAATTTTTGTGCGTCTTAAAGATGATAAGTGTCCACCATTGTTAAGTGCTCGACCAAAGTCAAAGGCTAAAGAGCGAATATAAGTACCTTTGCTGCAAACGATTTCAAATTGTATGTTTGGCATATCAATATTAGTTATGTCGAATTGGCTTACCGATACCAATCGGCTCGAAATGTCAACCTCCTCTCCAGCACGCGCATGCTCGTAAAGTCGTTTCCCGTCTTTCTTTATTGCAGAAAAAATAGGGGGCTTTTGATAAATATCGCCAATAAACCGAGAAACAGCATTGTTAATCGTGTCGTTCGAGATGGCTGAGGTGTCAAATCGTTGGTCAATCTCTGTTTCAAGATCGTATGATGGGGTTGTAGCTCCTAGCGTAATTGTACCTGTGTAGGTTTTGATCTGTCCTTGAATTGACGAAATCTCTTTTGTTTTTTTTCCAGTACACAAAATGAGAAGTCCTGTGGCTAATGGATCTAAGGTGCCCGCATGTCCTACTTTTAGTTTTTTGATATTAAAGGTTTTCCTTAGGTCGTATCTCACTTTATTAACGACTTGAAAAGATGTCCAATTCAATGGTTTGTCAATACAAATAACCAACCCCTCAAGGATCTGTTCTTTTGTCATATTAGAGTAGACTACTGTAAATGATTGCTGCTGACCCAATAACGCCACAATAATATGCGAAATAAGTAAGCTGACTATTTTTAACCAATTTGATCATCCAGGTACAAGCTAAAACACCAACTATAAAAGCACCTAAAAAACCTATTATAAGAGGCATTGTACCAGTTGAACTTTGACTCAAAGCGCCATCAAAAATATCTTTGAGAATCTTTCCAAATATAAGAGGAAGAACCATTAAAAATGAAAATCGAGCGACTTTACTTTTATCGATACCCAATAAAACACCTGAGGCAATTGTAGCACCTGATCTTGAAATGCCAGGTAAAATGGCCACAGCTTGCGCACATCCAATGAGAATTGCGTCTTTAGTGCTAACGGTTTTGTTTGTTTTTGTAGCCTTATCGGCTAAAAACAATAACAACCCTGTTATGATCAGCATGGTCCCAACAAATAATATTTTTCCATTGAATAGGGCAGATAATTCTTCTTCGAAAAATAGTCCTACGAAAGCAGCCGGTAAAGTTGAAATGGCAATATTCAGGGCTAAAGAAGTTTCTGATGAGTTTTTAAATCTAAAGAGGTGTATGATGATTTCCCAGATATCTTTTCTAAAAACTACGACTGTACTTAGTGCCGTTGCAGCATGAAGTACGACGGTGAATAAAAGGCTGTCTGTTGGCATGGCGTTATCACCCAATATGGCTTTGCCTAGCTCCAAATGCCCACTTGAAGAAACCGGAAGAAATTCAGTAAGTCCTTGAACTACACCTAAAATGAGAGCATCAATAATTTCCAAAATTAGGAGCTTTTATTGGAGTGAGACAATATGGCGTAAAATTGAATACCAAAACCAATGATAACAAGTGTTGGGGCCAATCGAATCCGTCTCCAATTAAAGATTTCTGGATTGAAAACGTTTGGGTCGTCACTGCCACCTCCTGACATAAGAATAAATCCTAATGCTATGAAAACCAGACCAATTAACATCCATTTGTAATTGTGTTTGCCGAAAATAAATTGAGGTTTGTTGTCTTTAGCCATATCAGTCAAATTCTGTAAGATACAGAGCTATCTATTGAGGATAACTCTGTTATGTATTTGGTCGTTTAATTTAATATAATTGATCACTGCGTAATTTTAAAAATCGTTGCGTTGCGAAAAATGTACTCACCCAACTGATACCAATTCCTAAAAATATAATGCTAACGCTAACAATTATTAATTGTGTGGGTTTTCCAAACACATCCAACTCAGGCAAATGACGTTCAAGGTAGTATAAACCTGTAGCCAGTGCCGAGACAGCTAAAAGAGACCCAAAAAAGCCAAGTATTACGCTATTTTTGATAAAGGGCTTTCGGATAAAGCCTTTGGTTGCGCCAACCATTTGCATGGTTTTTATAATGAATCTTTTAGAAAAAATGGATAAACGAATTGAACTGTTGATAAGCAAAACGGCTATGACAGCAAAAATCCCGCAGACCACTAGAATCCAAAAACTGATGCGTTTGACATTGCTTGCCATAAGTTGAACCAAATCTTGATCATAACGAACGTCAGAAATGTAAGGCTTTTGCATTTGAACTTGCGACAAACTATCCAAGAAATACGCTGTAACAAAATCCGCTTTAAGGTTAATGTCTACAACATCCTCCAATGGATTGTAACCTACATCATCTAAAAAATCTGTACCGTACTCTTTTTGCATCATGCTCGCAGCATCTTCTTTAGAGATGAATTTTACTGATTTGACCTCAGGAGTTAAATTAAAAGCCTTTTGCAATTGAGCGATATCTGCATCCTTAGCTGATTCATTAAAATAGACACTCAAAACCACCTGTTCCTTGAATCGATCAGAAATAGACTTCGTATTTAAAACCAACAAACCTAAAGCACCTAATAAAAATAGTACTAGTGCAATGCTAATGACTACCGAAAAATATGAGGTTATCAAGCGTCTATTTTGGAATCTTTCGAAGGGCGTTTGCATAGTCAAATAAAAATATAAAGATATAAAAGTTCAGTCAATACACGAGTACTTTTCAAGTGTCCTAATATGTCTTACTTTTGTAGGCAATAATTTGATCTTCATGCGATATGATTTTAAGGCCATTGAGGCCAAATGGCAAGACCAATGGGCTTCAGCCCAAACGTATAAAGCCGAGCAACCATCGAACAAACCCAAGTATTTTATACTAGATATGTTTCCATACCCGAGTGGTGCAGGACTGCATGTGGGACATCCTTTAGGCTATATCGCTTCCGATATTTATGCACGTTACAAAAGACATCGCGGATTTAATGTACTTCATCCTCAAGGTTATGATAGTTTCGGTTTACCTGCTGAACAATACGCTATAGAAACCGGACAACATCCTTTAAAAACTACAAATCAAAACATCGCACGCTATAGAGAACAGCTAGATCGCCTCGGATTTTCTTTTGATTGGTCGCGCGAAGTACGCACCAGTGATCCTGAGTATTTTAAATGGACTCAGGCGATATTTTTAAAGCTGCATGATGCTTGGTATGATAATGTCTCTGACAAGGCCAGACCTATTTCGGACCTGTTATATATTTTTAAAACAAAAGGCAATAGAAACCTTGATGCTGCTTGCGATGAGCAAACTGAAATTTTTAGTGCGGCAGAGTGGCTTGCATTTTCTGAGGATCAAAAGTCTGATATTTTATTGAAATATAGATTGACCTACCTTGCAGAAACGGAAGTGAATTGGTGTCCTAATTTAGGGACTGTTCTGGCGAATGATGAAATCATTAACGGTCTTTCAGAACGTGGGGGTCATCCAGTGATTCGAAAGAAAATGACGCAATGGATCATGCGAATTTCCGCTTATGCTCAAAGGTTGTTGTCTGGACTTGATAATATCGATTGGCCTTTGGCGCTAAAAGAATCTCAACGCAACTGGATCGGCAAATCTGTTGGTGCTTTAGTTCATTTTGAAGTGGATCAATCAGACGAAAAAATAGCTGTATTCACAACCCGACCTGACACCATTTTTGGAGTAAGTTTTCTTACCCTTGCGCCAGAGCACCCGCTCGTTGCTCGATTGACAACCTCAAATCAACAACAAAAAGTTAAAGACTACATTGAAGCAACCTCTCGACGCAGTGAGCGAGAACGTATGGCAGATGTAAAAACTATAAGTGGCGTATTTACTGGTGCTTATGCCGTTCATCCATTTACTAAGGCCTCTATTCCTATTTGGATTGGAGACTATGTTCTTGCTGGTTATGGCACTGGTGCTGTAATGGCAGTTCCTTGCGGTGATCAAAGGGATCACGATTTTGCACGATTTTTCAATTTAGATATTCCAAATATTTTTAAAGATGTCGATGTCGAGCAAGAAGCCTACACACAAAAGGCTGATGTTTTACTTAAAGATTCAGACTTTTTAAATGAATTGAATTACGCTAAGGCAATGCCAATTGTGATTGAACGTTTAGAGACAATTGGCGCTGGTCAAGGACAAACCAATTTTAGATTACGTGATGCCGTTTTTTCTCGACAACGCTATTGGGGAGAGCCTTTTCCAATATATTATGTCAATGGTCGTCCACGACCTATTGATTCGAACTATTTGCCATTGCAGCTGCCGAAAGTGGATCAGTACTTGCCAACTGAAGATGGGGCACCGCCACTAGGCCGTGCTACTGCATGGGCATGGGACACCGAATCGAATTCAGTTGTCGATAATTCGCTAATTGATCACCAAACCGTTTTCCCGATTGAGCTCAATACCATGCCTGGTTGGGCAGGTAGTGCTTGGTATTTTTTCCGCTATATGGATGCTCATAACGCCAATGTGTTTGCGGACCACGAGGCGATGGCCTATTGGAAGCAGGTCGATTTGTATATTGGCGGTAGTGAACATGCTACTGGTCATTTGTTATATGCTAGATTTTGGACAAAATTTTTATTTGACCTTGGGTTGTCACCAGTCGATGAGCCATTTAAAAAGTTGATCAATCAAGGAATGATTTTGGGGACTAGTGCCTTTGCTCATAGAGTTGAAGGGACGACTCATTTTGTATCAAAAGATGAGATAAAGGATCAAAAAACACAACGAATACATGTTGATGTTAGTATGGTAGATGCCAGCGACCATCTTGATACGGAGGCGTTTAAAATTTGGCGCAGTGATTTTTATTCGGCAACATTCATCACCAATAAACAAGGTCATTTTGTTGTGGAAAGGGAAGTGGAAAAGATGTCAAAATCAAAATATAATGTGGTCAATCCTGACGCTATTTGCGACCAATACGGTGCTGATAGTTTAAGGATGTACGAGATGTTTTTAGGACCATTGGAACAGGCAAAACCGTGGAATACTGCTGGGATTAGTGGTGTTCATAATTTCTTAAATAAACTGTGGCGACTTTATATCGACCAAGATGGTCAGTTGAAGGTTAATGATCAACCTGGATCGAAGGATAGTTTAAAAACACTCCATAAATCCATAAAAAAAGTTACTGAGGATATAGAACAATTTTCATTCAATACTTCGGTATCTACCTTTATGATTGCGGTCAATGAATTTTCTTCTCAAAATTGTTCAAGCAAGGAAATTCTAGAGCCATTCTTGATATTATTATCGCCTTACGCACCTCATATAGCAGAGGAGCTATGGCATAAATTGGGAAATTTCTCATCTGTAACTGAGCAATTTTTTCCCGAATTTGATCCAAATTTATTGATAGAACAAACCAAAGTATATCCAGTTTCCTTTAATGGAAAAATGAGATTCACATTGGAGTTAGATTTGAATTTAGATAAAGCGGATATCGAAAAAATTGTGCTTAGCCACGAGAATACTAAAGCGCAACTTAGTGGCTTATCTCCCAAAAAAGTCATAATTATTCCAGGTAAAATTATTAACATTGTTCATTAATCGTGAAATACGAATTATCTTTGACGTTAATATAAAACCTAGATCGTATGTTATTTTATTATTTAATTATTGGTGCAATTGCCCTAGTTAGCTTTTTGGTGAGTAATACTCTTAAATCTAAATTTAAAAAATATTCAAAGTTTCAACTTCGCAATGGTATGAGCGGTGCTGAGATTGCTGAAAAAATGCTTTCGGATCATGGCATATATGATGTTAAGGTGATCAGTACATCTGGTCAGCTCACGGATCACTATAATCCAAAGAATAAAACAGTTAATCTGAGTGAAAGCGTTTATGGTGAGCGGAACGCTGCGGCAGCAGCAGTTGCAGCGCACGAATGTGGTCATGCGGTTCAACATGCTACGGCCTACAGTTGGTTGCAACTACGTTCCAATTTGGTGCCTATGGTCAATGTGGCATCGCAATTGTCGCAATGGTTAATCATCGGTGGTTTAATCCTTGGAGCAGCCTCGGCAGCAGGGATTGGTTACTATGTGGCTATTGTTGGTTTACTTTTAATGGCAGTCGCTACAACCTTTAGCTTTATCACTTTACCTGTTGAATACGATGCAAGTCATCGTGCGTTGGCCTGGTTAAGCAATAAGAATATGGTGTCTCAAGAAGAGTATGCTGGCGCCAAGGACGCATTAAAATGGGCGGCTCGCACCTATTTGGTTGCAGCCATCGGCGCGCTAGCAATGTTACTCTACTGGGCGTTAAGCATTCTTGGTGGCCGAGATTAAACGGCTATCTGACGCTCGATCTGCTGATCTAAAGAAATTAAAGTTTCTGTACGAGATACGCCACTGATAGTTTGTATTTTTTCGTAAAGTACTTTCATCAATTCATCGTTGTCGTGACACATCACTTTGACCAGAATACCCCAATTTCCTGTGGTATAATGACATTCTAATACTTCAGGAATTTGCTCTATCTCTTTAATGATGTCACAATTATTTGCTGCTTTTTCAAGCACTAATCCGACAAAAGCTGTAGTACGATAGCCTAACATATCTGTATTTACAAGATATCTTGAGCCTTTGAGCAAACGATGTTGTTCGAGTTTTTTAAGACGCTGATGAATGGCTGCTCCAGAAACACCGACTTGTCGGCCAATTTCTAAAACGGGTGTGCGGGCGTCTTTCATGAGCGCACGAAGGATTGTGCGGTCAATACGGTCTAAAACGAAATTTTCGTTGATAATTTTCATAGGTTATAGATTTGGGTTTAAAAGTTAAAGGTACTGATTGTTTTTGATTTTAAACGTTTAGAGGTGCAAAGTATTGTAAGATGTATATAAAACTTCCTTTTCGTTAAATGTTATTTTTTGAGAATTAAGGGCCTTCATTACTGGATTATATATCTCAGGTGAAACAGGAAGTGTTACACCAGGAGTATGAATCTCACCATTTAGAATAGCCAATGCAGCTATACCAACAGGCAGGCCAACTGTTTTTGACATTGCCGTAAATTTCTCGTCTTCTCCAATGACTACGAGAGTCGAATCAATTTGTTTGCATTGTCCATTAATTTCATAGCCAAATTTATGATACATCACAATCATGTCTTTATCATCTGGATCTAATTTCCATTTGTCCATCAAAATATGTTGCAATGCTTGTGCAGGTGAAGCGTTTTTCACGCCAATAAATTTGGTGCTACTAAACAAATCTAATGACAAAAACTTATCCCATATAATATCGTCTTGATCTATTTTGAGCGTATGTCGAAATTTTAGTTCAACCGAATCTGTGGGGTGGTAGGGTAAAAACAAATTAATAAATTCGCGATATGTTAGTTTTTCGCTTTGTTCAATTTTATAGGAATCGTCTGTCATTCCGAGTTGAACAAATACATGCCAAGCTCGGCTAAAACCAACACGTCGAATAGTGCCGCGATACATGGTTTTAATATCGCTCAAACCATAAACGTCTCTATATCCTAAAGAATCTCTGTTGGCATAGGCCTCAAACTTGCCAAAACCTTCAATGTCAAGAAATTCTGTTCTTCTAAATAAATAATGATAAGGGATGTATTTATAACTGCCTTCTTGGATAAATTTTGCAGCGCCACCTTGGCCAGCTAAAACGACATTTCTAGGATTCCACGTGAACTTATAATTCCATAAATTATTGTCTGATTCAGGGGCAACTAATCCGCCTGTAAAGGATTCGAACAACATCATTTTACCACCTTCAGATTTAATCCTGTCTATGATTTGCATAGCACTCATATGATCAATTCCTGGATCACAGCCAATTTCATTCAAAAATATAAGTCCGTTTGATTGAACCTCACGCTGCATCCCATTAAGTTCTGGGCTTATGTATGAGGCCGTGACCAAATGTTTTTTGAACTGCAAACATTCTTTTGCCACTTCAATATGAAGAAATGCTGGTAACATTGAAATTACCAGGTCGGCCTTTTTCACAAATTTTCGCCTATTCTCAACGTCGTTAACATCTAGTTTTATAGGGGAGAAGTAGTCTGAAAACGTACCGTAATACTCTAAATGTGACACATCAAGATCAGCAATAGTGAGATGTAAATCTTGATTTCGAGCATTTTCTAATAAAAACCGAATTAAATGTGAGGCTGATTTTCCGGCGCCTAAAATTAAGATATGTCGCATCAAAAGAAGTTTTGGTTTAATTTGTTTAAAAAAGCACTAACAAATTTTTATTTTAATTGTAAATAAACAAAAAAAACTTGGGTCTTTATTGTTCTATTGGTTATTTGAATTTTTCTAATTTTACCAAATTAAATGTATGTTATGGTATCAAGCTTTAAAGTTACGAAAACGTTATCGTTAGATGATATAGGAATTACTGACGCCCAAGTCAAATATCAACTTAGCCCTAAAGAACTTCATGATCTATCGTTGGCTCAAAATCTGGGTCAATCGACTAAAATGGGTGCACTTGCCATCAATACGGGGGATTTTACTGGACGGTCACCCAAGGATCGGTTTATTGTAAAGGATAAAATAACCGCTGATGAAGTGTGGTGGGGCAATGTCAACATTCCCTTTGATTCGGATCAGTTTGACAAGTTAGAATTAAAGATGAAAGATTATCTATCGAAAAAAACACTTTATGTTCGAGACTGCTTTACCTGTGCCGAAGAATCATATCGCATACCTTTACGTGTGATCACTGAATTACCGTGGAGTTCCTTGTTTACTTATAATATGTTCATTCGTCCAACGGAATTTGAGCTCATCGATTTTAGCCCAGAATGGATAGTTTTGAATGCCCCAGGGTTTTTGGCAGATCCAAAAATTGATGGAACACGTCAATCAAATTTTGCTATTTTGAATTTTTCAAAAAAAATGATTTTAGTGGGTGGTACAGGATATACTGGTGAAATTAAAAAAGGCATCTTTTCGGCAATGAATTTCATTCTTCCAGTTAATCGTAATACTTTACCGATGCATTGTAGTGCGAATGTTGGCAGTGATGGCCAAACAGCTATTTTCTTTGGCCTTTCCGGCACTGGCAAAACCACCTTGTCGGCGGTTCCAGATCGCAAGCTTATTGGTGATGATGAGCATGGCTGGACACCACATGATAGTGTTTTTAATATGGAAGGGGGCTGCTACGCCAAAGTGATTAATTTGACTGAAGAGAGCGAACCTGATATTTTTCGTGCTATCAGATCAGGAGCTTTACTGGAGAATGTGATTGTTGACGTTAATGGTGTGGTAGATTTTACCAACTCGAGTATCACACCAAATACCAGAGTAAGTTATCCCATAAATTTCATTGATAATATTCAGGAGCCTTCAATTGGATATAACCCAAAACATATATTTTTCTTAACAGCTGACGCATTTGGTGTGTTGCCGCCTATTTCGAAGTTGTCTCCTGATCAAGCGGCCTATCATTTTATTTCTGGATATACAGCAAAGGTGGCAGGGACTGAAGAGGGTGTGGTGGAACCAGTGCCCAATTTTTCGGCTTGCTTTGGCGCACCTTTTATGCCATTGCATCCAACCCGTTATGCCGAGATGTTAAGTCAAAAAATGCACGATTCAAAGGTGAACGTGTGGTTGATTAATACTGGCTGGACAGGTGGACCTTATGGAACTGGATCACGGATGAAATTGAAGTACACTAGGGCAATGATCAATGCTGCTTTGGATCACCAATTGGATGATGTGGCTTATTCAAAACACCCTGTTTTTGGACTCAATATTCCACAAGAATGTCCTGGTGTACCGTCCAACATTTTAGATCCAAAAAACACTTGGTCGGATCCTTTGGCCTATGATGAAAAAGCAATCTATTTGTCGAAAATATTTAATGAAAACTTCAAACAATTCGAAGCCAATGCGACTGAAGGCATAAAGTCGGGAGGACCTTTACTATGAGGATTATTAGCGTTTGTTAGCTTCTATGATATATTTTTCTAAAGCCATGGTCATCGAAGGGCTCTCTGGTGTTGGTGCTACAATATCGGCACGCAATTGTCTATCTTCAACCGCCTTTAGCGTGCTCGTCCCAAAAACAGCTATTCGGGTATTATTTTGTTTGAATTCTGGGAAATTATGATAAAGAGAATCAATTCCAGAGGGGCTGAAGAATACTAAAATATCATAAGAAACGTCGGCAAGATCTGATAAATCGCTAATAACCGTTTTGTAAAAAGTCGCTAGTTGGTAATTGATGTTTAACTTGTCTAAAACACCAGTTATTTCAGGAGCAACTTTGTCGGTTGTAGGAAAAAGAAATCTTTCGTCTTTATGCTTTTTAACCATTGGAGATAACTCTTCGACTGTTCTTTTTCCAACATAAATACGTCTTTTTCTGTAAACCACATACTTCTGAAGGTAAAAAGCAATAGCCTCTGACAGACAAAAATATTTCATATCATCAGGAACCTTAAATCGCATTTCTTCTGCCACTCTAAAATAGTGGTCCACAGCATTACGACTCGTGAGTATTATAGCAGTATAATTCTTGAGATCAATTTTACCTTTTCTAATCTCTTTAGCATCTAAGCCTTCAACATGAATAAATGGTCTAAAATCAATTTTTACCCGTTGTTTGTCAATCAGATTAAAATAGGGAGAATTTTCCGCCTTTGGCTGTGGTTGAGAAACCAGAATGGTTTTCACTTTCATTGGGCAATGTTTGGTTAGTAGTCACTAATTGAAGATTCTCCAAAGTAATACTATAGGAGTAATTTCAAAGGCGGAAAGGTACAAAATAAATAAAAACCACCACCGTCTAATTAAAAAACGAAATCGAAAAAATGTGCTAAAAAAACCGAGCAGTAAAATTAGTGTAAATAAAAATAGTGTCGAATATGTAATCAGTATGCTTGTTCCAAAGTAATATACCGTCAATATATTGATGACCAATAGGAGCAAACCACAAAAATGTAGTGAATTCATTTTCTGAAAGATAAATGATCCTACTTCATTTTGGATTTTAATTATTTTTCCTACTAATAACTCAACCAATCGTTTTACAAAAAAATAAACAAAAAGAATCCAGAAATAATGCCATAAAATGGTTACCGAAAATTCCGGTATTGTAGATTCGTTTGAGGTAACAAAACTCAAATAGGTTGCAAATGCCAATATAAATTGAAAGAACAATAGCACATCAAACCACTGTATGCCAATATAAAAGGGTCTTTTATAAATTTGATTATATGTACCATATCCAATGAGACGTAGCAGGTCATTGAATCTTATAGGATTAGCTATTTTAGCAACAACAAGGAGCAGTGCCGAAGAAAGAAAAAGAAGGCTGTATTGGTCTAGAAAAGTCACGATTTAGAATATCGTTAAAAATAGAAAGAAAAACCAACATGGCACGACACATTCAAAAACTGTATTTTTGTGAAAACTTAAATTCGTCATGCACGAAATCCAATTTAATGATTCCTTAGTCATTATTCCTACTTTTAATGAAGCGGAGAACATTGAAGCACTTGTAAGACAAGTGCTTATAGTGCAGTTTCCTGTTGATGTTTTAGTTGTTGATGATGCATCATCCGATGGCACTATCGACTTATTGAAAAACTTGCAACAGGAGTTTGTCGATCGTATCTTTTTAATTCAACGCCCAGAGAAATTGGGACTTGGAACCGCCTACATAGCTGGATTCAACTGGGCTTTATCGCGCCATTATTCCTATATATTTGAGATGGATGCAGATTTTTCTCATCGTCCAGAAGATTTGATTAAGCTATATAATGCTTGTCATATCGATGAATTTGATGTTGCCATTGGGTCAAGATATAAAAAAGGCGTTCGCGTCGTCAATTGGCCATTCGGTAGGATTCTTTTGTCGATTGGTGCTTCTTTATATGTTCGTTTGATTACGGGTATGCCAGTGACCGATCCAACAGCTGGATTTATTTGTTATCGACGTAGGGTACTTTCAAATCTTAAGCTAGATCAAGTAAAATTTATCGGATATGCTTTCCAGATCGAAATGAAATTCTTGGCTTATAAAATGGGATTTCGGATGATTGAGATTCCAATAGTCTTTTTTGATCGAGTAAAAGGGGTGTCAAAACTGAGTAAGGGTATTATCAAAGAGGCTATCTTTGGTGTGATAAAAATGAAATTTAAAAGTTTATTTGGAAATAATTATGACAATTAACAACTTCATTTTAATTAAAAATGGTCAAATCATAAATGAGGGTAAGTCTTTAAATGCTGATATTCTTATTAAAAACGATCGTATTCTTTCTATTGATACCGATATAACTCCGCCATTAAATACTCAAATTATTGACGCTACTGGTTTAATTGTCATGCCTGGCATCATAGATGATCAAGTTCATTTCAGAGAACCGGGCCTTACGCACAAAGCAACTATAGGCACAGAATCAAGGGCAGCAATTGCAGGTGGCATTACTTCTTTTATTGAAATGCCTAATACCAATCCTCAAACCACGACTATTGAAAAACTAGAGGAGAAATTTGATATTGCAGCGCAGACCTCTTTTGCTAACTATTCGTTTATGTTTGGTGGCACGAATGACAATCTCGATGAAATTTTAAAAATAGACCCAAAAAAAGTAGCGGCCTTAAAGTTATTTTTAGGCTCTTCAACGGGCAATATGTTAGTTGATGATTTGGAGGTTTTAGAGAAAATTTTCTCGAGCACAAAATTAGTTATTGCGGTACATTGCGAAGACGAAACAACCATTAGAGCGAATTTAAAATCTTATGTAGAAACATATGGTGATGACATTCCAATGTATTGTCATCCTATCATCCGCTCTGAAGAAGCCTGTTATATATCATCATCACGCGCTATTGGTTTGGCCAAGAAAACGGGTGCGCGATTGCATGTTTTTCACCTTTCAACAGCAAAAGAAATGGCGTTGTTCAGAAACGACATTCCGCTTAAGGATAAAAAAATAACTGCTGAGGTATGTATTCATCATCTGTGGTTCACAGATGAGGATTATTCAAAGAAGGGGAGCTTAATCAAATGGAATCCAGCAGTCAAATCGGCAAACGATAGAGACGCATTGTGGGAGGCGTTAATTGATGGTCGCATTGACGTGATTGCAACCGACCATGCACCGCATACAATTGAAGAAAAGACCCAGCCTTACACCAAGGCACCATCAGGCGGTCCATTGGTCCAGCATGCACTTCAAGCGATGATGGAATGTGTGCATCAGGGCAAAATTGATTTGCCTATGATGGTTCAAAAAATGTGTCATAATCCAGCCATCCTTTTTGATGTTAAAGACAGAGGATACCTTAAGCCTGGATATTTTGCTGATATTGTTTTAGTTAATCCGAATCAACCCATAACCGTTCAAAAAGATCAATTGCTTTATAAATGCGGTTGGTCTCCATTTGAAGGCGTATCATTTCAATCACAGGTCACACATACCTTACTTAACGGTCAATTGGTTTTTGTTGACGGGGAGGTTTCTGAAAATAAGGCAGCTAAGCGACTAACTTTTAACAGATAAGAATCATGTTCATTAGATCGTCAAAATGGTATTGCGTAATTCTGTTTTTTTTGGGTTGCGAAATGGGTAATTTCAAGGCACCCAATAAGCCTAAAAATCTGATTTCTGAAACTCAAATGGTGGATGTCTTATATGATATGGCAGTTTTAAATGCCGCAAAAAATATTAACAAGAGAAATCTTGAAAATACGGGTGTTCTGCCTACGAATTTTGTTTTTGAAAAGTATAAAATCGATAGTTTGCAATTTGCACAAAGCAGTACTTATTATACATTTAAGAAAGAGCTTTTCGCCCGGATTTACGATAGTGTTTTAAACCGTTTAGAAAGAGATAAAACTAATTACGAAGCAGCATATGCTAGGGAAGTAGCTTTAAAGGATTCGTTAGCATCGTTAAAAAGTGTTAATAGAGATTCAATTAATAACTTGAAGGAGAAAAGGCGCGTGTCTATGTCTTTGTCTGATCGGAAAGAAAAAATCGACAGTTTGAGGCAATTGAATCTGAAAGCGGTTGATACTTTAGGCCGAGCGTATTTGTGATTTTGGATCCGTCATAAATCGTTCTACTGGCCATTGAACGCATGCTAGATTTGGTAACGCGTCGCTGTTTCTTAAGTAAGACACTTCTTATAGCATCTGCCCATCGGGCAATGTTAAGTTTAAAATCGGACGCTCGATGTCGGGGTATTTTTGCCTCTAAACCAACCGCCATTTCCGTCAACACTCTTTTCCATTCTGCGTTCTCACTAATCAAAATGAACCGCTCAATAGAAATATTACTGCTCATTAATCCTGTCATGGCATTAACAACATCCTTCACATCAACAAAGCCAGTTCTTCCTGTTGGATGATATTTTAACCCTCTTTTGATCATAGTAAATAAAGTGCCACTTCCACTTTTCCAATAGCCTGGACCAATAATCACTCCTGGGTTCACCATAACGGCAGCAAGTCCTTCCTGAGTGCCTCTCCATACCTCCATTTCTCCACCATATTTGGTTAAAGCATAAGCTGAAACTTGTTTATCTGATTGCCAATCTTGCTCTTCGGTGACAGCTTGATTTGTTTTGGACGAACCTATTGCAGCGATTGAGCTCACGTAGCATAGTTTTTCGATTTTAAATTGAAGACATAAATTCACCACATTGGCCGTGCCAGTAATATTAACATGACGCATTTTGTAATAGTCATTCGGTTGAAAAGAAATTAAGGCTGCACAATGGTATACATGTGTTATTCCCTCAAAGGCCGATTGTAATTTTGGAACATCTGTAATATCACCCAGAACCCATTCTATTCTATTGAATAGTGTTTTTGGATCATCAGAATAATATGAAAATACATGTTTGACTTTTGACAATCGCTTGTCATTACGATAGAGCGCTCTCACCTTTTGACCTTTAAGTGCCAATTCATATAGCAAGTGACTGCCAACTAAACCCGTTCCACCTGTAACTAATATCATACGACGAATTTAGGGCTTTTTCTTTTCTCATAAATTGAATGCTATATCTTTGTAGAAATTTGGAATCAAATGGCTCAACATTTAGTCGATGAATTACGATGGCGCGGATTGCTTCATGATATGACCCCAGGAACTGAGGAGAAACTTAAAAATGGCATGACGACGGCCTATATTGGATTTGATCCTACAGCTGATGCCTTGCATGTTGGGAGTTTGGTGCCTGTGATTTTAATGGTACACTTGTTCAAAGCAGGACATAAGCCAGTAGCTTTACTAGGTGGTGCTACAGGTATGATTGGCGATCCCTCTGGGAAGAGTGATGAGCGTAATTTACTGGATGAAGTGACTTTGAACCATAACGTTAACGGTATCAAGTCCATCTTAGAAAAATATTTAGACTTTAATAGTGCTGCAGCTAATGCGCCGCTTTTAGTCAATAATTACGACTGGATGAAGTCGTTTACTTTTATCGAATTTGCTCGAGAAGTAGGTAAACGGATCACGGTCAATTATATGATGTCTAAAGATTCTGTAAAAAAACGTCTGCAAGGTGATACTGGTGCAGGAATGTCCTTTACCGAATTTACTTATCAATTGATTCAGGGTTATGATTTCTATTACTTGCACAAGCATTTCAACTGTGAATTACAGATGGGTGGTAGTGACCAATGGGGTAATATTACCACAGGGATGGAGCTGATTCGCCGAATGAATCCCGATCAAGACACCCATGCTTTTGCGCTCACCTGTCCTCTGATCACAAAGTCTGATGGGTCTAAATTTGGAAAGTCAGAATCAGGTAATGTATGGCTAACAGCAGAGCGTACTTCAGTGTTCAAATTTTACCAGTTTTGGCTCAATGTCACAGATGAGGATGCAGAGAAATACATCAAAATATTCACCTTTTTAGATAAGGTTACCATTGATGATCTTATTAAAGCACATCAAGAAGCTCCGCATCTGCGATCACTTCAAAAGTGTCTGGCAAAAGAGGTAACAGCATTTGTTCACGGCGAAGAAAGCGTTGCTCAAGCGGAACAAGCTTCTGGAATTTTGTTTAGTAAAGATTTTAAAATGGATATCCAAAGTTTGGACAAATCTCTATTTAATGAGGTGTTCGAGGGGGTGCCAATCGTAATTTTGCCAATATCAGAGCTCACCAATGGACTTGATATGATCTCTGCTTTATCAGCTAAAACCCAATTTTTAGCCTCTAATGGTGAAGCCCGTCGTGCTTTACAGGAACAGTCCATTTATGTTAACAAAGAAAAGGTTGGTCTTGATTATAGAATTGCGACAAACGACTTAATTCATGAAAAATATATCGTGATTAATAAGGGCAAGCGACAAACATATATCATACAGTTTTCTTGAGTTACGCACTATCGTATTCCTTTGATTTCATAGTTTCTCCTGAAATTTTGTTAGAATCTTTTTTATTAAATGTGATGTAAATGCCAATTTGAAACATTGCATCGAATGATGCCACTAAAGAAAAAAATAGAAATTATTAGTTTTAATTTTTATTTCAGCAACAAGGTAAAAGTCCCAAAGAATAAAATGTGCAGCAAGAATAGGTGGTTGGAATACACTTGTGGGCGATTGGTAACCAAGCTGTGATACAGAAATTGTAACGGTAACGCTGCGATAAGCCAACCGAGATAATTGGAAATGGGAGCTGTGCCTGATGCAAAATTCCAATAGTCAAACATGGGAGCTACAGGCTCTATACAGAGGTCAATCAATACCATCATGATACTACCAAATACTGTTGCCATAAACAAGCGCTTTGGAAATAATCGCGCTGCTGCAGATCCAGTAATAAATGTTAGTGTAACCCAATTGGCACCAATTAAGATAGGGACACCTAAGAATTTTGACCCTAGGTTTTCACCATAGGAATAGGTGCCAAAAACAAGTCCAGTTTGTACGCCGACAATTTCGACTACTAAGCCAAAAACATAGACCAAAACAACAGTGGTGACTACCTGTTCGTTAAAGGTGCTAAGATTGATGAGTAATAGCACAAAACAAAGCAATAAATTGAGAGGAGTGAGTTGCAAAAACAAATCTCGATTACCATACAATATACCAAGTATACCAGAACAAAACACCAACCAAGTGACACCAATGGAAATCCACATAACACGATTAACGGGAAGGAATAGTTTTTTAATCATTTTCAATTAAATCAGTTACAATTTTAGCTGAGAGCAAGCAAAGAGGTATCCCGCCACCCGGATGTACACTTCCTCCGCAGAAATATAAATTCTTAATGTTTTGCGAGAAGTTAGCGTGCCTCAAAAAGGCGGACATTTTTCCATTACTCGAGGCACCATACAATGCTCCTTTAAATGAACCAGTTCTTTGTGCAATGATTGGAGGCGTCATAACATATTCTTCTTCGATAAAATTAATGAGGTCTACCCCTAACGTTTCGTTGAGATGGCTCAATACGGATTGTTTTAATTGATCAACCATGCTTTCCCAATCTTGACCTGAGTCACACGGGGTGTTGATCATTACAAACCAATTCTCACATCCATCGGGAGCGTCACCTGCAACATCTCTTGAGGTGATGTTTACATAAATGGTTGGATCAACTGGAATGGTGTTGTCCTTGAAAATAGCCTTGAATTCTGCTTGATAATCCTCTGAAAAAAAGATATTATGCAATTCTAGCTCTGGAAATGTTGTCTTTATGCCCCAATAAAAAATGATGGCTGAACTTGACCGCGCCTCGTTTAATGTGCGTTCTGGTGCATCACAATTTGGCATCAATTGACGGTAGGTGGGTACTACATCCATATTTGAGATGACTACATCAGAATGGATCTCAATATCTTTAAGGCGGATGCCTATGGCTTGTTTATTTGACACCAAAATTTCATCTACCGTTTGATTTAAATGAATTTTTACACCACATCTTATAGCCAAATTAGTGATAGATTGGCTGATGGAAATCATACCTTTTTCAGGAATATAAGTGCCATAGTGTTGCTCAAGATGCTGCACAAGTGTCATGATACCTGGTGTTTGAAATGGGTCGGAGCCATTGTACGTGGCAAATCGATCATAGAGCTGAACCAAATGCGGTTCTGTTAGTTGCTTTTGATTGACCTGATGTAAACTTTGGCTGATTTCAAATGAAAAGAGTTGTTTGATGCACGCCCAAGTTTCTTTCCGCAACAAACCGCGCCATTTATGTAGTGATTGCTCTAAGAACAAAGGTGCCGTAAGATCATATTTTAATTTGGCTCGATCTAAGTAGGATTTGAGTATATCGGCTGATACACCTAGCTTAACTTCTACCTCTTCAAGATATCGATTTTGATCACCAAAGGCATTCAATATTTTGCCATCCTTCCAGAAGTACTTGCATCCAATTTCTTTCCGATTGTATTTAAAATAATCTTTTGGATTTTCTCCTGCCAATTCAAATAATGATGTGACAAATTGCGGCATTGTAAATAAGGAAGGGCCTGCGTCAAAACGATAGCGACCAAGCTCAAAGGACGATAGTTTACCCCCGGTAAAATTATTGGCTTCATAAACAGTCACTTCATGCCCAGCTACGGCCAATCTCACCGCTGTGGCCAATCCTGAAATACCTGATCCAATTATGATTACTTTCATTGAAATTTATCCTTGTAAAAATCCGTTTTATTTATGTTATGAAGTAGAACAATTACTATTAATTAAAAAGATTTTTAAACAATGACCTTCATAATTATAGCACCATTAAATTACATCCTCTAATATCTGAATCGTCAAATCGACCAAGTATCTCAAAACTGTTGTTTTGGTAGCGCTTGCCTAAGTCTTGTGTTGCAATAAATGAACAGGAATGTATGTTTGCTAAATCGATAATATTAACACCTCCCGAAGTGTCTGTTCGGGCGATCTGAAAAGGATCTTCTTGCTCACGAATCAATACCTTCATCCAAGGTGGGCATTGGAAAAGACCATCTCCTTTGGAGTACGCCTGACTTAGTAATTCAGTCATACCATATTCACTGTGAATGGCTTCAAGTTTAAAAGCACTTTTTAACATGTGGTGGACTTCATGGCGTATTAATTCTTTACGCTGTCCTTTCATACCACCTGTTTCCATAATTATAGTATGCTTTAGAGGTTGCGGAAATTGTTCAGCCAAATTCAACAAGGCAAAAGTGACACCAATAAGAATAGTGGGTTGTTTTGCTGATTCTAAATCTTTAATGACTTTTGACAAAGACTCTAAATTATCCAAATAAAATCCACTCGCCTTGTGACCGGATTGCTCAATCCAGTCTTTAGTCATGTAGACCAAAGATGCATCCTCACGCTCTAAATAGGATGGCAGTAAGGCGAGTACTGCGTAATTCTGGATATCACCATAAAATAACTTAAACCCAATCCTAAAACTTGTGCAATAAATCCCTAAGTCTATTAGATGATGTTCACTCCTTTTGGCATCAGTTGTACCACTGCTTCTGAAGGTGTGTGCAATATCAGTTGTCCCGGTAAGAACTTTTTTTGTTTTAAAAATTTCAATAGGCAGATAGGGAATATCCTCGATAGATTTAACGTCTGCGGGATGCCTAAACAACAAGTCACAATAGGATCGGTAAATGGAGTTATGATTGAATTGATAACGAAAGATATCGAGTGCTATACGTTCAAATGCTTCTGACGATTGAATATTAAAAATATCTTTTGGATTAATCACTTTTTTGTAAAAAAACAAATGTAATAAAAAAGCACCGCCGAAGCGGTGCTTTTAAAATTGACTCATTGAATGTTGCTTAAAGAACGATCAATTTTTTTGTCTCAGTCATTCCGTTTTGCGTGAGTTGCAATATATATACACCGCGGTTTAAGCCTTCAGTGCTCATAGAATTATTGCGCACCTCAGTCGCTAAAACACTTTTGCCTAATATATCATATACCGCAACAGAAATCACACCTGAGTTTGCACTCTGAATAGTAATATTTCCACCATTAGTTGGATTAGGGTAAACAGCAAAATTAGATAGGCTGAACTCAGTTGCCGCTAAATCTTCAGCACTAACTGATTCCCATGTGGTTCCAAGTCTAAGCTCATCAAATAAGATCGATGGTGTTTCACCAGTCGAATCCTGACGAATCATAAAATAATTTAATACACTTGCGCCGTTACCAGCACCAGATATAGTTGCTGATGCTGGAGCATCAACAGCATTTAAATCATCATATGAAGGGTTGAGCCAAAGATCAATTTGGTCGTTTGTGACGTCATACCTTAAAACAACTAAAATCGTTTCTGCGATATTAAACGTTGTTGTTGTTACAGGAGGTGAGGACGAAGATGTTCCAAACCCAATATCAAATGTTCCTGAAGCTGCATCTGGATTTGGACGCACCCATAGACGCACATCGTATGATGTTCCGCCTCCAAGTACTACAAAATAACCACCGTCAGTAAGATCTGTGATTGCTGATTGATCCGTTACTTGGAACAAGAATGAGGCGTATACATCACCAGATGTTACACTTTGAAAATATAGAGTAGGATCCATACCAGCGCCTTCAAACGAAACGTGATTTCCAGTTGAAGCGTCCATTCCTGTATAACTCAGGTTACCTGAGGCAACTAAAATTTCATCACCCGAAAATTGATTTGTCCAAAGTGTTTGATCGCCTAAGTTGGCACCGT